>JGI20129J51889_1000062_pt1 | contig 29039 bp, 24 predicted proteins | sample MonGeyMetagenome_FD_51889 | JGI IMG/M metagenome (IMG submission 51889)
CGCGCCCCTCAACGCGCTGAGGAGGGCAGGGTGGGAGCCACCCGCGGCGCCTGCGGAGCCCCGCCCCCTGCCCGCGGCCGAGGGCCGCGGGCAAGGTGGAGCAGTGAAGCGGGAAGCCCCGCCCTGAAGGGCGGGGCAGCTCACAAATGAGGAGGGTCAGCGGTCCCTCTGATGCCCGGTTTGTCTCATGGGCATCCGCGGATGCCTAATGCGGCCTCGGCAAGCGTTTATAGGGAATCCGCTGAAATAATGCCGCATGTCAGAGGATCTTCCCTTCAGGGCGCTGGCTGAGGCGTTCCAGGGGATGGAGGAGGTGACCAGCAGGAACGCCCTGACGGAGATGCTGATAGACCTCTTCAAGCGCTCCCCGCCGGAAATACTGGACGAGATAGTGTACCTCATGCAGGGCAAGCTGTACCCCGACTTCGTAGGCGTGGAGCTGGGCGTCGGCGAGAAGCTCCTGCTGAGGTCGATATCGCTGGCCACGGGGCTCCCTCAGGACCGCGTGGAGGACCTGTACAAGAGGCTGGGTGACGTCGGGAGGGCGGCGGAGGAGGCCGTGGCGTCCAGGAAGCAGGTGGTGCTCTTCCGCGAGCAGCTGACCGTCCGTCGCGTGTACAGCACGCTCGAGAGGGTGGCCAAGATGTCGGGGGAGGGCGCCCAGGACGCCAAGGTGAAGCTGCTGGCCAGCCTGTTCAACGACGCCGAGCCGCTCGAGGCCCGCTACCTGGCCAGGATCGTGATGGGCAGGCTCAGGCTCGGCGTGGCCGACTACACGGTGCTCGACGCGCTCGCCGTGGCCTTCGGGGGCTCGAAGGAGGCGCGCGAGATAGTCGAGAGGGCCTACAACGTCTCGAGCGACCTCGGCCTCGTGGCCAGGACCGCCGCCTCCCAGGGATTGGCGGGGCTGCAGTCGATAGGAATAACCGTGGGGAGGCCCCTGAGGCCCATGCTAGCCGAGAGGCTCAGCAGCCCGCAGGAGATCCTCGAGAAGATAGGCGGCACGGTCGCCGCCGAGTACAAGTTCGACGGCGAGCGCATGCAGGTCCACAGGAAGGGCGACAGCGTCATGGTGTTCTCCAGGAGGCTCGAGAACATAACGTCGCATTATCCGGATGTGGTGGAGATCGCGAAGTCCGGCCTCAGGTCCAATGAGATCATAGTCGAGGGCGAGGGCGTGGCATTCGATGCCGACACCGGCGAGTTCCTCCCCTTCCAGGAGCTGATGCACAGGAGGCGCAAGTACGGAATAGAGAAGGCGATGGAGGAGTACCCCGTCTCGCTGTACCTGTTCGACCTAATATATGCGGATGGCGTGGATTACACGACGAAGCCCTACACCGAGAGGAGGAGGAAACTGGAGGAGCTCGTGAGTCCCAGCGACCGCATAAACTTGGCGCCGATGATAATGACTAAGGATCCTGAAGAGATCGAGCGGTTCATGATGGAGGCAATAGAGAGGGGGTGCGAGGGGCTGGTGGTGAAGGATCCGAACAGCGTCTACAGGGCGGGCGCCCGTGAGTGGTCCTGGATAAAGCTGAAGCGCGAGTACAGGAGCGAGATGACGGACACAGTAGACCTCGTGATCGTGGGGGCATTCCACGGGAGGGGCAAGAGGGCTGGAGTATACGGCGCCTATCTGCTGGCAGCGTACGACCCCGACGGCGACACTTTCAAGACGGTGTGCAAGGTGGGGACGGGCTTCACAGACGAGGACCTGAGGAACTTCCACGAGATGCTGCAGCAGTACGTCATAAGTCATCGCCACCCGCGCGTGGATTCGAGGATGGAGGCCGACGTCTGGTTCGTGCCGCAGGTGGTCATTGAGGTGCTGGCCGCTGAGATAACGCTGAGCCCCATCCACACCGCCGCCTGGGGCGCGGTGAGGCCCAACGCGGGGCTGGCGCTCAGGTTCCCCAGGTACACCGGCAGGCTCAGATCCGACAAGGGGCCCGAGGACGCCACGACGGTGAAGGAGCTCGTGGAGATGTACAGGAGCCAGGTGAAGAAGATCGAGGAGCCCGCCTCCTCGGAGGGCACCTAAGGGGGCGCCGGGCAAGGGACATATTCTTCGATGGGAGTAGCGTGTCTGGTGAGCTGCCCCGCCTCTTCCAGTGGCGGGCTTTCCGCCGAACCGATCGACCCAGCGAAGTCAGCCATGGGAGGAGGCGACGGCTCCTCCGCGGGAAGCGAGCTTCGAGGGGACGCCAACGGGGCAGCGCCCGTGAAGGGGGTGTAACCCTTAAGATCTCAGGAACCCTCGCCCCTTCAGGGCGGGGGATCGGTGTCAGACGGAACCCGGAGGGCCATCAGGGCCGCGCTGGCCTCGAACCTCGTGCTCCTAGCGCTGAAGTCGGCCGCGGCGATCCTCACCGGCAGCTCGGTGATGGTCGCCGAGTCCCTGCACTCGGTCGTCGACTCTATAAATCAATCATTCCTGGTGGTGGGCCTGAGGCTGAGCTCGGGCGGGGGCAATGGCTCTTTCCCCTTCGGCCGCGGCAGGGAGCAGTTCTTCTGGTCGTTCGTGGCGGCCACGAGCACCACGACGATATCGGGCACCCTTGCCGTGCTCGAGGGCGCGGAGAAGCTCATCTACGGCGAATCGCTCAGGGATCTATGGGTTGCGCTTGCGATAGTACTAGCGGGCCTCGCCCTAGAGGGCACCGCGCTGGCTGTCAGTTTCCGGTCCTTTGAGATGGCTAGGCGCTCCGAGGGCTTCCGGAGCAGGCTATCCTACGTGCGCTCGACTAGGAATCCCACGCTCCTCGCGGCGCTCTTCGAGGACATGGCCTCCGTGTCGGGGCTCCTGGTCGCACTGGTATCGCTCCTCCTGGTCATGCTGACCGGCGATGTAGTCTACGACGCTCTGGGCTCCATAATCGTGGGGGCGATACTGGCATTCTTCGGGCTATCCCTAGCCAGGGAGGCCAAGGGCCTCCTAGTTGGCGAAGGCCTCCTGCCGTCGGAGCTGCAGCGCATAATCGGCGTGGTGTCGTCCCACCCGGCCGTGGCTCGCGTGATCGACGTCCGCGGCACGTTCCTGGGAGTGGACTCCGCCATCCTTGGCGTGGAGGTGAACTTCAGGGACGGCCTGACGACTGATGAGATAGAGTCTGCGATAAATGAGTTGGAGTCCAGGATAAGGCGGGTGTTCCCGCAGGCGAAGTACGTCTACGTCGAGGCCGAGGAGATCCGCGGCCGCTGATGAGCTTCAGGTACTCGGACACCCTGCCGGCCGGGTCCGCGCTCCTTGTTATGTCCCTCCCCACAACCAGCACGTCCGCTCCGGCCTCCAGCGCGCTCGATGCGGCCTCCAAGTCCATGCCGCCGGCCACGGCCACCCTGAAGCCGGCGTCCTTCAGAGCCTTTATCGCTGACCACCTCCTCCCCCTGCCGGCCGACTCCTCATCTATCCCCCTGTGTATCACGATGACGTCAGCGCCCTCCGCCTTCTTAACCAGCGCCGCGGGGTCCTCCAGCCCTATCGAGTCCACGAATGACATCATGCCCTTCCTCCTGCACTCTTCGATGAAAGACCTCACGGTCTCTATGGGCGCCACGCCGCTTACCACCGCCGCATCGGCGCCCGCCTCAGCGGCCATCGAGACCTCCAGCTCCGCGGTGTCCATCGTCTTGAGGTCCGCGACCACAGGCGCCCATGGCGCCATCTCGGATATCCTCCTAACTACGTAGATTCCCTCGCCCTTAATCAGCGGAGTTCCGGCCTCGAGCATCAGCCTGGAGCCGGAGAGGCTGGACAGTGAGCCCACCACGCGCCTCGCTTCCGCCCATGAGGTGAAGTCGAGCGCCACCTGCAGAGACGGGAACTCCACAGCCTTCGCCACGCCCCCATCGGAGCGACCCATAGTAAAAACCATTTCGCGCTGGCGCGATCAGCGGTCAAACTCCTCTATAGATAGTTCCACGATTAAATAGGAAATTGGGCAAGAATTTATATTCGCCTGCCTTCCAGGATAAACAGAGGAGTGAATTGTCGAGCGGGCCTCCCTGCCCCAAGGGGTGATTCGCGATGAGCTTCTATGTGGGCGAGACGGAGCTTCAGATGAGACGTCGCATATTGATGACGCTGCAGGACATGACCAGGAGGCTGCTCGATGGCACGAGGTCGCTCGTCTCGATGTACGAATCGCTGCTGAACGAGGACTCGGGCAGCGTGGAGGCCTACAGATCCGAGATCTCGAAGGCCGTCAGCGACGTGGAATCATACAGGAAGTCGCTGGTCAGGCAACTGAGCGAGGTGGGTGCTATGCTGATAAATCGGGAGGACGTGCTGAGGACCGCCTTCATGCTCGAGGAGATGGCCAGCTATCTGGACAGCCTCGCGTTCAGGATCTACGCCGGCCGGCAGTATCTGTCGGGGATAGGCCCTCTCGGTGACAAGCTCAGGGACATGATGAACCAGACGCTGAACGCCGTCACCAGGCTGAACGACCTGAGCAGGGCGCTCCAGATAAACCCCGGCAAGATAGGCGAGCTGGCGTCCCTCGTGGAGCGCGAGGAGAAGAATATGGATGGGCTGTATAGGGATGCGCTGACGGAGAGCTTGGCCAAGATAAAGGACTTCAAGCAATTGCTGGTCTACAGGGACGTCGTGGAGAGGGTGGAGAGGGTGGCGGACCTCTCGCTGAGCGCCTCCGAGATGCTGATGATAGTTGCGCTCAGATTGTGATAAAAAAGCAAACCTCGCCCTTCAGGGCAGGGATGGGGTCAGAAAAGTGAAAGATGGATATCGCCTCTGCCAGTGGCGGATAAGGTTAAATTGAGAGACCATTCCTTTGAGATGCTCCCTGGCCAACTTCTCGAAGATTGGGGGATGGGGAGGATGTCATTGGTGCGTTTTATCAGTTAATCAAAAATATAGCGGGCCAGGGCCCTGCGCATTCGGGCATGAGGATCTATTACCACCCGACGTGCGCCTCGAGCTACAGGGTGCTGGGCGAACTCTCTAGGAGGTCCCTACTGGATAGGGTGGAGCTCGTGAGGGTCTCGCACGTGGCGCCGACTCGCGCCTTGGCCGAGGAGATCTGGAGCGTCCCGTGGCTAACTGACGACGGAGGGCCCCTCGCGACCGACCCCATAGAACCGGAGGAGGCAGCATCGATCGTGGAGCTCGGAAGGGCGCGCCTGCCGGAGGAACCCGTGAGGGCATTCATGTCGGCTGTGCTGGCCAGCCTCTACGCATCCGCGCTGACGTACGTGCACGGATCCCTGAGGGCGGTGGCATCGCGCAGGTTCGCCGAGGCCGCGCTCAGGAGCAGGCTCGGAGGGCCCGACGCTGGGGAGCTCATCGGAACAATCCTGAGGGAGGATCCGGCACTCGTCGAGGATTACCACGGCAAACTTATGCGCACGTTATCGTACGGCGTGGTGAGGACCCTCTGGTGGGCCGGTGGCGGGGTGAGGCCGGAGGAGCCTCCGAGCGAGCGCGAGGTGGGGCTATGGCTGCTCTCGAGCGCGAGCCTGGGCAGGGTGGGGCTCCCCGACGCGCCGCACACTGTAGCCTCGCGCGCTCGCGAGCTCGCGGAGGCCGTGCGGAGCGACTTCGAGCGCCTGGCGAGGAAGGTGGACGAGGAGCAGTCAGCAATAATGCACGATTCCGAGTACTGGGCACTCGTGAGGCGCACGCGCGCCGAGGTATAGAGTGGCCGGCGCCCCCTGGTCCATTCGTGGTAACGCGATCGCGGCCTCCACCACTCGAACGCGAGGTAGCGCGTGCGCCTCCTGCCCACGATGGCCAATATGAACCTCTTCCTGACGGCTGTGGCAAGCCTCCCGGCCAATATTATGTAGTTGGCCGTCAGGGAATCACCCGGCCGGAGCACGTGCACCAGAAAGGGCGCGTGATCTATGCCGGGGCCCCTCTCGTACACCGCGAAGTCGCTCCCGAACTTTATTCCGGCGCTCACCACGTAGCCGGAATCCCTGAGCTCCCTGTAGACGCGATACTTCTCCTCGAAGTACCTATCGGCGACGGCGCACCTCCTCCTCAGAGAGGCGCGCCCGATCCGCCTACCAGCCGCGTCCAGCAACAACAGGCGCCCCGACTCGATCAGGTAGCGCGCCTCGAAGAGGTCCAGCGTGAGCGGCTCATCGAAATCCGGCCCCTTGGGCTTGGGCACACCGAGCGGCTTGCCGAAGAAGCCATCCGAGAATAGGCTGCGCGCCTCGACCGGATCCGGCACTAGGACGCGGTCGCCCAGCAACACCCCCTTGGCCGGCGTGCCCATTCCGGTTAACCTCCTCCCGCCCTGAAGGGGCGAGGGTTCCTGAGATCTTAAGGGTTACACCCCCTTCACGGGCGCTGCCCCGTTGGCGTCCCCTCGAAGCTCGCTTCCCGCGGAGGAGCCGTCGCCTCCTCCCATGGCTGACTTCGCTGGGTCGATCGGTTCGGCGGAAAGCCCGCCACTGGAAGAGGTGAGGTCAGCGTATGCCTCGGTGTATTCGGCGATGTGCGTAGGTGCGTGGGCGCGGAAATCTCCAGAGATGGAAGCCTGCGCGCTATGCCCCTCGCGCAGGGGGTCTTCCCAACATGGGCGAAGCCGCGCGTCGCTCCTGCGAGCTCCCCCGAGAGGGCTCGCGCGCCCTGGCCGTGCCTCCCTTTCGCAGCGCTTTGGGCATTTGGCCGGCTGGTGTACTGGCCTGCGCAGCTGTTGTCGCCCGGGCGGATCTCGGCGCTTCGAGGAGTCGCCCGACCGGCTCGGCGGCCACCGGGGCGGATCCTTCCCCGCGCACTGCACGGTGCCCTTCACCCGCCTCAGGAAGCTCTGGCACTGGAAGCACACCAGGAATGGGACCTGCGAACCGATCACCGGACAGTTGACGACCTCCTTCTTCAGGGCCGATATCCTCTTGGCGCTCAGCACCCCCTTCAGCCCCTCCGTGTATTCCGGGGGGATCCTAGGGGGCTTCTCGGCCTTGATGACCTCGACGAGATACCTGGGCTCCCCGGCCATGGTCCACGGGGTTCGGACTCAGGTTTTATATTCACCGCCGGCCCTCGCCCGGCGTGGATCTATTCGGATTCTACCGCGTCGCATCCAAGCTCAAGGTCATCAGGAGGGCGGGCTGGGCCAAGCGGGCCCCATCGGCAGACGTGGAGAGCGTCGCCGACCACTCCCTCATGGTGTCCATACTCTCGATAGTGCTGGCCGAGAGGCTGGGCCTCGACCCCTCGAGGTGCGCCGCCCTCGCTGCCATCCACGACTTGGCCGAGTCGATGGTCGGCGACCTGCTGCCTGAGGAGGCCCGGCCGGAGGAGAAGCACGCGAGGGAGCGCGCCGCCCTGGCCGCGATCGCGGGCTCGCTCGGGGACGGCGACGCGCTGCTGAGGCTCTACGACGAGTATGAGAGGGGAGCAACCCCGGAGTCCCGCCTGGTCCATCAGGTCGACAAGCTGGAGCTCGCTCTCCAGGCGATCTCGTACTACATGGATGGCGTGCTCGACGGTCAAGACGCGTGCGAGTTCGTCAGGGCCGCGCTGCGCTACCTCCGCGACGGGGATCTGGCTGACCACGTGCAGGCCGCGCTGCGCGCCTCGGGCTTGGTGTGCGCCCCCGCCATCGGCGATTCCCCGGGGCGATTCCTTTATTTCTGGCCCGTCGGGAAGAGTCGCGCTTGCGGATACGCCTGGCGATCATCGGTCAGGGCCTCGTGGCCTCGCACTTCGAGGCGGGGCTCGAGCGGCTCAAGGAGGGCGGCATGGAGCCCTACGGGGTCCCCCTAGCCAACTTTCCGCTGAAGTACAGGCCCGATGACATAGACATCGTCGTGGCCTATGACGTCGACGAATCCAAGGTGGGCAAAAGCGCGTACGACGTCGCAAAGTCCCTGATGGGCGACCAGTTCCCGGTGCCCCAAGCCCTCAAGGACATAGAGGTCAGGAGGGGGATTCACCTGGGCAGCGCCAGGGGTATGCCATATAGCGCCAGGGGCCTCGAGGAGTCCCTCGGCCTGGAGGGCGCCGTGGGGAGCCTCATCGACGACTGGAGGTCGCTCGGCGTGGACGTCGTAGTGAACGTGATGACGACCGAGAAGGGGGAGGCCTTCGGATCAGCTGCGGCCCTCAGGAGGGCTCTGGAGTCGGGCGGCGCCGGGCTCACCGCGTCCCACGCCTACGCCTACGCGCTGGCCGAGCACTCGGCCCGGCGCGGCGGCGCGTCATTCGTGAACGCTATACCCACGCCCCTGGCGAACGACGAGGGGGTCGTCGAGCTGTTCCGCAGCAGCGGGGCGCTCGTGCTGGGGGACGACGGGGCGACCGGCGCCACCCCGTTGACCGCGGACCTCCTGGAGCACATGGCGGAGAGGAACAGGAAGGTGGAGTTCGTGGTCCAGTTCAACATAGGGGGCAACACGGACTTCCTGGCGCTCACGGATCCCGGGAGGAACATGATGAAGGAGCTCACCAAGAGCGCGATGGTCGAGGACATACTGGGGTACGATGCCCCGCACTACATAAAGCCGACCGGCTACCTGGAGCCGCTGGGCGACAGGAAGTTCGTCGCGATGCACTTGAGCTACGTGAGCTTCAACAACGCGGTCGATGACGTGTACGTGTTGGCCAGGATAAACGACAGCCCGGCGCTCGCCGGGATACTCGTCGACCTAACTAGGCTCGCCAAGATAGCGCTGGAGAGGGGGATCCGCGGGACCGCCTACGAGGTGAACGCGTTCTACATGAAGAGGCCCGGGCCGGCCGGCAGCCCCGCACCATCGAAGATCCTGGCGTTCGACGCCCTCAAGAAGTGGCTCTCCGCCTCCAGCTAAGCTTATCTGGGGAGCGCCGATACAATTTCGCATCGGCGATGCTGGAGGAGAGGAGCGCTGGCGCCATAGTGTTTCGCCGCGTTAACGGCGTCCGCAACTACCTGTTGCTTAAGCAACCATCGGGCTACTGGGAGTTCCCGAAGGGCAACGTGGAGCCCGGCGAGTCGCCCATCGATGCGGCCGGGAGGGAGGTGATGGAGGAGACGGGGCTACGCGTAAGGTTCATCGAGGGCTTCGAGCGCAGAATAACGTACTATTATAGGAAGGAGGGTCAGCTGGTCAGGAAGGAGGTCACGTTCTTCTTGGCCGAGGCGCCCGGCGGCGAGGTCCGCGTGTCATGGGAGCACCAGGGATACAAATGGGCGCCCTACGAGGAGGCGCTGAGGGATGTCGGCTTTGAGAACTCGAGGAAGGTCCTGATGGACGCTGAGGATTTCCTGAAGAGGCTCGAGGGGCCCGGCGTCCTCGACTACTACCTAGGGCGACGCCGTGTCGCGCGGGCCGGGACCGCCGCGCCTCAGCGCCTCCTCCTGGGCTGTATGCTGATCCTCAGCCCCACCTCCCTCTCTAGCTCCAGGAGCCTCTTCCCGCCCCTCCCGAGCAGCCTCGGGACGCTCTCCTTGGATATCCTGACGATCGCCCTGGAGCCCGATAGCTCGACCTCGGCATCGGGGTCCAGCGACCTGAGGACCTCCAGGAGCCTCTCCGCCGCGCCCTCCTCACCCCTCCTCCTCCGCCGCGCCCTCCCCGCCTCCCTCACGGGGACGACCACGTTCTCCTCGCCGAATGTGTATATCTCGTAGAGGAGGTCCGAGGTCTCGAAGTCCCTGACCTCGACCACCGGCCTCGCGAGGTCCTCCTCGGTCATCCCGGTCGGCACCTTGACCGTCAGCGAGAGGTCCAGGACGCGCTCTATCCTTCCGGCCTTGACGAATATCACCGTGTCCACGATGTGTGGTATCATGCCGAGCTCGACGCGCCCTATGAGGCGCTGCACCGCGTCTATGGGGCTGCTCGCGTGGACCACCCCCACCATGCCCACCCCGGCCAACCTGAGGTCGGCGTAGACCTCGAAGTCGCTCGTCTTCCTCATCTCGTCGAATATCGTGTAGTCCGGCCTGACCAGCAGGAGCATCTCCGCCGTCCTGGCGAAGTCGCCCTCGAGCGGCCCGTACTGGGTTATCTCCGGCCCCACTTGGAGGTCGCGCGGGGATTCCAGGGTCTTCACGATCCTCCCCAGGCTCCTGTAGAACTCCGCGAGGCTCGCCGCGAGCGTCGACTTGCCGGAGCCGGGCGGGCCGGCTATCAGTATGCCCTCCGCCCCCTCCCTGAGCCTGGCGAGCAGCTTCTCCGACGCGTCGTAGTCGGATAGGCTGAGCCTGACGAGGGGCCTCACGGCCGTGATCTCCAGACCGTCCGAGAGCGGGGGCCTGACTATAGCTATCCTGTAATTCCCCAGCTGCACGACGGTCGCTCCGTTGGCCTCCATCTCCACGAAGGAGTCGGCGGACGTCCTGGCCGCCTGGAGGACGGCGCCGGCGATCTCCTCCAGCTCCTCCCTGGTGACCTCGCTCTCCCCCACGATCTCGAGCCTGAAGTCCCCCGGCCTCCCCTTCTTGGCGAGCGGCGGCGCGCCCTCCTTGAGGTGCACGCTCATGGTATCCTCATCGAAGTACCTGGCCAGCATCTGCGGCTCCGCGCCGCCTCCGGCGATCTGCGGGCATTCCTCGGAGCCCACGCCCAGGACCTCCGCCGCTAGGCGCAATGATCTATCCGCGGTGCAGAGCCTGGCCCCTGTCTTCCTCGCGGCCTCTATGGCCGCCCTCCCCGGATCCCCGGCCGCGCCCTCGTGAACGTAGAACTTCACCCCGGACGATTCGCACTCCGCCCTCAGCCTCGCCAGGGCCCGCAGCCCCACGATGCCCGTCTCGACGTTCCTGGCCGCCTTGGCCTGCAGGTCGTCGACAACGGCCCTCGGGACCACTATGGCCCCTGCGCCGGGCTTCATCGACCTCAGCAGCTCGGCGGCGCGCCCACTCACGATGGCGCTCTCGTCGAGGACTATCTCCTCGGACACACCGGGCTTCGTCCCGCGCTCACTGATAAAGCTTCGGTGCTTCCTAATCTCGCCGCGCCCCTCGGTCGGCGCCTCCGCTCCCCCGCGGCCGAGTCCATTATCGAGAGGAATTCCTCGCGCCTGTCGAGCGGCAGCAGTCCGCTCGCGGCGTACGCGTGGCCCTCAGCGACCCCTCCCACGCTCCCGGCCGCCAGCTCCAGGAGCTCGGACGCGGGCGGGGCCCCGCCCCCCTCCACGAGCCTGCGCAGCGCGTCTGGCGTCCTGACGGACGCCTTTATCCACCTGCCCTCGATCCTGCCGAGCCCCGGTATCTCGGGCTTGAACTCCATCATCCCGACCAGGTATTTGTCCTGGTCAACTATCCTCCTGTGGCTCAGCACGCTGAGGAAGGTGCCTATCACCTTCGTGCCGAGTCCGTCCAGGATGCCTCCGTCGTCCATCCACTGCAGGTGCCTCATCCTCCTCAGCCCCTCCCTGTAGACCTTGGAGAAGAGCTCCTCGAACCTCTTGGAGCGCAGCTCCTCGAGCGAGGACGCCTCGTCCCTGGGCAGCTCCCTCCTCAGGATTGCCTCGACGGCCCTGGCCGGGCCGCCCGAGTAGTATCCCACGCTCCCCAGCACGGTGTAGGTGGAGGACGCCTCATCCCAATATTCATCGATCGGGACCACGTAGTAGCGCTCGCCCCTGCGCCCCCTCCTCACCTCCACGTCCCCCGCCCTCACCGCGTCCGCCAGCGCCTCGGCGTTGAGCCCCCTCAGGTCCCCGGGCACCTCAGCGCTGCCCACCACCGCCGCCCACGCGAGCTCGATCGCGCTGTCCGCCGACAGCTCCCTCAGCAGCATGTAGGCAGCGGTCGAGCCGCTGACGTCCTCCTCGCCCCTGTAACCGTAGAGCTCGGGGTTGAGGTGCAGGAGCCCCTCACCGGAGACGCGCGCTGGATCGTGGTGGTCCAGGATCGCGACCAGCTGCCCGCTCCGCATGGCGCCGGCCACGAGATCCGCCCTGCTGGACCCGATGTCCGCGTATATGAAGACCTCGGCGTCCATAGAGTGTATCATGCTGACTATGGACGGGTGCATCTTCTCTATGCAGACGGCCCGGGCCCTGAGCCCGAGGGCCTCGGCTATCCTCAGCGATATGGCCCCGGCAGCCAGGCCATCCGCGTCGTCGTGGTGCACTATCACGGCCGAGCCGCCGGCCCTTCCGCGGAGGGCGCGCGCCGCCTCCCTCAGCGCGGAGCCGTACGCCTCCCTATCGCCGCTCATCCGAAGAACGCCTCCAGCCCCCTGCCTCCTGCCGCCAGCAGCCTCGACTCGTCGACGCCCACCGCCTCCAGTATCCTGGCGCAGGCCGCCGCGACCTGCTTATCCGCGTAGTAGTCCCAGTCGACCTGATCGCCGGTCACCTCGAAGTACGGCCTCGCCCTCTCGTAGATCCTGCCGGGGCCCCTGACCACCACGAATCCGACCTTGTCGCCTACCCTCACGTCCCACCCCGCCTCCCTCATGCGCTTGGCCACGATCGCGTGCGCGGCGGTCGCCTCGTAGTCCTCCGGCGGCTTCGTCAGCTGCTTCCATATCACGAGGTCCCTGAGGGGAACATCCCCCGACCTCACGCGCCTTATCCACTCCCTGGCCCTCTCGACGGCCCTCTCGACGCTGCCCTCCCTCAGCAGGACCTCCAGCACCTCGACCTGCGCGCGCTTGGCGACGCCGCTCCAGTCGCCCCTCACCGCCTCCAGCCCGACCACGTCGAGCCTGCCGTCCGCCGTCACGCCGGCGTACCTCTTCTTGGCCTCTGTGAAGAGCACGTTCACGTAGACCTTCTCGACCTTAACCTCCAGCCCCAGCTCGCTCGAGATCCAGCCGAGCAGCTCGTCAATCTTCCTCGCATCGTTCGATACGAAGACGCTGTCCGTGTCGCCGTATATGACCCTGAGCCCCAGGCCCCTCGCCTTGGAGATCACCGACGAGATTATCTCCCTACCCTTCGCGGTTATCGCCGCGGCAACGTGTGGCGCGTACCACCTGGCGCCTGACCATCCCGTGTAGCCGTATATCGCGTTCGCTATCCTCTTGAGGGCCCTCTGCTTTGCCTCGAGGACCCTGCGCTCCGTCGATCCCTCGGGGCTGCGCTCCGCCTCGCTCCTCGCCCTGGCTCTCTCCTCCAGGAGGCGCTCCAGGGCCCTGGGCAGGAACCCCGGTCCCCTCCCCTCCTCGATCGTCCCGTCCTCGCGCACGGTCTCCAGGCTCAGATTATATTTAATTATTATACTAGGATACATGCTCTTGAAGTCGAGCACCGCGACGTCGTGGTGGAGCCCGGGCTCCGGCTGGAGGACCATCCCGCCCTGGTAGGTCATGTGCGCGGACTCCCTCCTGGGCGGTATGAGCTCCCTCGCCTCGAGCTCGGCGAACCTCATGAGGTAGTTCTCCACCTTGAACCCCGTGGCGGCCGTTAGCACGTGATCGGGCGGCATCCCGGTTATGGCGGAGAGGCTGAACACGTAGTCCGAGATCGCCGAGAATATCTCGAGCGCGGCCCGCGCCCTCCACTCGGAGTAGGAGATGAGCGCGGCCCGGTCGCTCTCCCAGAGATCCCCCACCTCGTAGTCCTCCGGCGCCTCCTCCGGGACGCTCATCCCCATGTACCTGGCGAGCTCCTCCAGCCTCTCCAGCTTGACCTCCGGGACCTCCTCCACGAACTCCGACACGTCCAGGTTGACCCTCCCCCTTATCGACACGTGCCCGTACACGCTCCCGTGCGGCTCGGAGCCGCCCCTCCCGACCGAGAACCTGACCCCAGCGGCCCGCGCCCTCCTGCTCAGGTAATCCCAGTGGACGCGGTTGCCCTGGAAGCTCACCACGACGTCGGGGTCAGCTCTGGCCAGGTACTCAACGAACGACTCCAGGATCGAGCGCTCGTCCCCGATGAGCGTCCGCGACGAGGATCCATCATACAAACTGATGGCCACTACGGGGTCCCTGTCGGGCCTGGGCGAGGCGCGGCGCGCCAAGTACGTCGGGTTGAACGACACCACGCGGAGGTCGGGCGCTGCCACGCGCCCCTCCTCAGCCCTCACGCTGCCCGTGGCCCGATAGGCCGGGTAGCCCCACAGCTCCCCGGCGCGCTCGGCCTCGGCCACCGCCCAGGAGCCCGGCCTGAGTCCCGTTGAGATCAGGAAGAGGTCGGCGCGGCGCAGGTCATATCCATAGGCGTCGCCCAGGCCCCTCCTCAGCGCGTCCTCCGCGGCTCTGGCGGTATCGTCGGCGTATATCCTTAGGCACCTCAGGGGCCTGCCCAGCCTGAACCTCTCGACCTCCTCAACCCGCGCCCCGACCTCGCGCCCTGCGCCCCGCGAGGGCACCAAGTAGAAGTACGGCGTGAAGGGGAAGCTCACCACCACGCGCTCCCCGCCCTCGGCGACCCCCCAGAGGTCGACGGTCCCCTCGCCGCTCGCCACGTCCAGGAGCCAGAACCTGACCTCCGGCACGCGATATGAACTCGCCTCGATCTAAAAAGCATAGCGTCCGCGCTGTAAAGTCGTTCAATGCTCGACGAAATCCTCATGGCGATTTCGTCCATGCTGACGCGCTCTGGCCTGCGCGCTCCCCTGAATATCGAGTGGAGGTTCGAGCCGCCGTCGCCCCTCCACCTGGGCACGACGTGCACGTGAAGGTGCGGGACGACCTGGCCGGCGTCCGGCCCGTCGTTGATCCCTATCGTGAGCGAGCTGGCGCCGAGCGCCTTGGAGATCGCCTTGGAAACCTTCAGGAGCGTCCTGGAGAGGGCGCAGGCCTCCTCCTCGCTCAGCTCCTGGAACCTCTGCACGTGCCTCAGGGGGACCACGAGGGTGTGTCCCTCCGCCAGCGGGTAGGCGTCCAGGAAGGCGGCCGTGTACTGATCCCTGTACACGAAGTACCCTTTCAGCTCACCGCTCAATATCCTGCAGAATATGCAACCATCCACGCCGGCTCCCCGCCTTGCCGCGGAATTAAAGGTTGATTTACGCGACGGCCCAGCCTCCCATCCGATCACGGCTTAAATATTAGTGGTTCGCATCGCCATTTGGGGGCCATGAGGTGAGCTGGTATTTCCTAGCGCTGGCTTTGAGGAGAGACGTCAGAGCCGAGCCCCCCGGGAGAGCACCGCCACAGTCTCCACGTGCGGCGTGTGCGGGAACTGGTCAACCGCGACCAGCCTCTCCAGCCTGTACCCCCTGAGCTTTGCCAGGTCCTCTCCCTGCTTCGCCGGGTTGCATGACAGATATATTATCTTGGACGGGCTGGACGAGACGATCGCGCCCAGGGCCTTGGGATGCACGCCGCCCCTCGGCGGATCCAATATTACGACGTCCGCGTCTATGTGGCCCAGGGCCTCGACCCTGGCTGTCAGGAAGTCCGCCCCGGATCCGTTCTCCGAGGCGTTACGCCTCGCGAGATCGACCGACTGCGGGTCGGATTCCACGCCTATGGCGTACTCGACGACGGCGGACGCGGGAATGGTGAGCGTCCCCACTCCAGAATATAGGTCGTAGACGGTCCTCGATCCGGATACCTCCTCGACAACAAGCTTGATCAGCAGCTCGGCGGTGTAGGAGTTGGTCTGGAAGAACGTGTTGAGGCCTATGCGGAATCTGTATCCTGAGAGCACCTCGGAGATCGTGTCGCCGCCCCTCACGATCAGCACCTCATCCGCCCTAGAGGTATCTGACAGTCCCCTGTTGATGCCGTTCAGCAGGGAGTCCACGCGGGCGGGGGGCGAGAACTCGGCCAGCTTGTCCACTAGGGGCTCGCTGGTTATGGCTGCCACCATCCTCTCCCCGGTGAACTTCCCCTCCCTTATCACCAGGTACCTCAGGATCCCGGAGTGCCTCCTGGTGTCGTAGCCGGGGATCCCCCTCTCCAGGGCGAAGCTCCTGAAGGCATTCCTCACGGCGTCCGCCTCCGGCGACTGCAGCAGGCACGTCCTGACATCGACGTAAGACCACCACTTGCCCCTCTCCCTCAGCCCCACTGCCAACTCCGGGCTCACGGCGTAGTCCATCCTGTTGCGGTAGTGCCATATCACGGGGGACGGCAGGACCTCGTCGGGCTCCCGCCCCACAGCCTCGGCCACCCTCCTCCTCTTGAGCTCCAGCTGTTCGCTGTAGGGCACGTGCTGCAGGCTGCATCCACCGCAGATCCCGTAGTGCGGGCAGCGGGGCCCGGAATCGGCCACGCGCACCAGGGCGCCCCCGTCCTCCCTTAATGTGTTTTCAATTACTAGGTCGCCATGCCGCGGGGCCCCGTCCTCCCGCCGGCTCCGTCGGCAGCAGGCAGCATAGAGGGGCGCCCGATGCCGGGGATCGCCGGCGCGGGGTGGATTCGATTAATATTGCCCGGGGTTACCTCCCCCGTGGTCACCGCGCGCCTGATCCAGGTATCGCCGGAGATCTCCAGGACGTGCGCCGCCGCCATGAGGAGCTGCTACAGCTCCTGGCCGGCCCACGCGCTTTTCACCGACAGGTCGGCGTTCCCCGACTCGGAGGTCCACCGCATGCTCAGGAAGGCCGTGGAGCTGGGGCACATGGACGTGCTGGAGCACGGCTTCGCCACCTGGATCGTGGAGGCGTCTCCCGAGGAGGTCCTCGAGGCGCTGCTGGAGCACAGGTTCCTCAACTTGACCAGGCTGGGCGCGAATCGCTGGCTGATTACCACCACGCTGAGGAGCCTCGTGGACACTAGGGGCTCGAGGAGCGCGGTCCTGTCCGAGGTGGGCCGCTTCCTCCCTAAGTTGGCCCCGTGGCTATCCGAGCAGGCTCCGCAATCCCAAGTGAAGCAGCCTCCCAGGGAGGGCTATCCAGAGGGCGCCCAGGTGTGGATGCTCTCCTACACGGACTTCGCCGGCCTCCGCGCCGCCGCGGGTCCGCTCGCTATCGGCGATCTCCTCTGGCACGGCGGATTCACGTTCTCCATCAGCGGCGTCAGCAGATCCTTCACCCATCAGCTTGTGCGCCACAGGCTGGCGGCGTTCAGCCAGCAGAGCCAGAGGCACGTCGCCGTGGCGAGGGGTGGGGCCTGGTACGGCTCCCCGCCGGGCCTCCCCGCCGGCCTCACCGAAGAATATGCGCGGTTCATGGACGGGGTGGCCTCCTTCTACGGGAGGCTCCTGAGTGGCGGCGCCAGGAAGGAGGACGCTCGCTTCGTCCTGCCGAACGCCACGCTCACGCACATAACGATGAGCGCGACGGCCTGGGAATTCAGGCGCATGCTATCGCAGCGCCTGGACACGGCGGCCCAGTGGGAGATACGCGACGTCTCATGGGCGATCTTCTCGCTGATATACTTGGTCCTGCCGGAGATAGCGGGGCTCGAGGATCCGGCGGGGAGCTCCGCTTGGGTGAGGGCGTCCCTGGATCGCCTGCTGCCGGAGCTCGAGGCCGCCAGGGGCGAGTTCCAGCGCCTTCCCCCAGGCTCCTGGATGGAGGTGCGGCTGCCGAAGGGCCTGCTGGAGCACCCGGTCAGGGCCTACGCCGTGCGCCACGCGCCCGCCCAAATTTAAAACTTTTATACGGATATTCTCGCGGCAGCGCGGCATGAAGTTCCTCAAGTGCAGCGAGGGCGCGATACCTCCATCCACGGGCAAGCGCGTCGCCATAGTAGGCGCGGGCCCCGCCGGCCTGGGCGCGGCCGGCGTCCTCAGGTGCAAGGGCCACGAGGTCCACGTCTACGATTCGCTGCAGGAGCCGGGCGGAATGCTCATCTTCGCGATTCCCGAGTACCACGTGCCGAAGGCTGGCGTCAGGAGCGGCGTGCAGGAGCTGGTGAGGGCCGGGGTCAACTTCCACATGAGGACCCGCGTCGTGGGATGCTCCGAGCCGGCGCCCCGGGAGGGCGCCTCCGTGAGGCTGGAGGACCTGGTCAGGGACTTCGATGCGGTGCTGATAGCGACCGGCACCTGGCGCTCCAGGAGGCTCGAGGTCCCCGGGGAGGACCTGCCCGGGGTTTACGTCGCGCTCGACTGGCTGTTCGAGTTCTACCAGGCCCAGCTCGGCTACAGGAGCATGGACGAGGTGCCGCCGCTCGGCCGCCGCGTGATGGTCGTCGGGGGCGGGCTGACCGCCGTCGACGCCGTGGAGGTCCCGCTCAGGTATCTCAGGGACCGCTTTGGGATACAGAAGGTCTACCTATCCTACAGGAGGACGAGGAACGAGGCGCCCATGAGCGTGCGCGAGTTCAACAGGCTCATCCAACAGTACGGCGTGGAGCCCCTGGAGCTGACGGTCCCCGTGAGGTTCTCCGCCGGCCCTGGGGGCCGCGTCGCATCGGCGATGCTCCAGAGGATGAGGCTGGAGTCGGTGCCGGGCGACAAGCGCCCCCACCCGGTGCCGGTGCCGGGGAGCGAGTTCGAGGTGGAGGTCGACGCCGTGCTCGTGGCGGCGGGAGAGCTGCCATCGCCGCCGTTCCAGCCGGGCTGCCTGGGCATAGAGCTCAACAGGGACGGCACCGTGAAGACCGACCAGAAGTTCAGGACGACCACCAGGAAGGTGTTCGCCGCCGGCGACGTCAGGCACGGCGCCAGCCTCTACGGCCTCGCCCTGAAGAGCGGGAACGATGCGGCGGCGTCGATTGACGAATTTTTAAGGACCGGCTCCTGGTCGTAGGCGTGCTGCGGCTGTCCCCGCGCTTCAGCGTCAGCGACACGCTCTCAGGGGGCCGCGTGGAATTCGTGGCCCCCCGCGAGCTCACGATGTACGTGTGCGGCCTGACCGTCTACGACTTCGCGCACATAGGGCACGCGAGGACGCTGCTCACGTTCGACGTGCTGTACAGGTCGGCCGATGCCAGGGGATTCGCGGTGAAGTACGTTCAGAACTTCACCGACGTCGACGACAAGATAATAGACAGGGCCGCCAGGGAGGGCATCGAGCCCCTGGAGCTGGCCGAGAGGTTCATCGCCGAGGCGCTCCGCGACTTCGACGCGCTCAACCTGAGGAGGCCCGCAGTGATGCCCAGGGCCACCCAGCACGTGGGGGCCATGCAGAGGATCATAAGCAGGCTGATAGAGTCCGGCCACGCCTACGTGGTGCCCAGCGGCGTGTACTTCAGCGTCTCCACGTTCCCGGAGTACGGCAAGCTCTCGAAGAGGAGGGTGGATCAGCTGCTCGCGGGCGCCAGGGTGGAGCCGGATCCCCACAAGAGGGATCCGGCCGACTTCGCACTCTGGAAGGTGCAGGGATCCGGCCCCCTCTGGGATTCGCCATGGGGGCGCGGCAGGCCCGGCTGGCACATAGAGTGCTCCGCCATGATAAACGAACACCTGGGCGACACGATAGACATACACGGGGGCGGCGCAGATCTCATCTTCCCCCATCATGAGAACGAGATAGCGCAGAGCGAGTCCTACACCGGGAAGCCGCTGGCCAGGGCCTGGATGCATGTGGGCATGCTGAACATAGGGTCCGAGAAGATGGCCAAGTCCCTCGGCAACATCATCAGGATAAGGGACGCCGTGGAGAGGTGGGGCCCGAACACTCTCAGGACCTACCTGTTGTCGGCCCATTACAGGAGCCCGCTCGAGTTCTCGATCGAGGGCCTGAGGAAGGCGTACGAGAACTGGAGGATAATAGAGTCCGCCGCCTACGACCTCAGGGAGAGCCCGCCCTCGGGAGACTCCGAGTCTCCCGAGGCCAGGGCGCTGCTGAGGGAGTTCGACGATTCCCTGGCCTCAGACCTGGACGTGCCATCGGCGATATCGGCGCTCGTCAGGCTCTCGAGGCACGTGGGCAGGCTGGCGTCGGAGCGGCGCCTGGAGGGCGCCAGCCGCGAGGTCGCCGAGGCATTCTGGCTCATGTTCGGCGTCCTGGGATATAGGCTGCCCGAGGGCCCGCCGCCCGACGACGTGCTCCGGCTCGTGTCGGAGAGGGCCAGGCTGCGCTCCGAGGGGAGGTTCGGCGAGGCGGATGCGCTGAGGGCCAGGCTGCGCTCGATGGGGTACGAGCTCGTGGACGTCGGCGACCGCACCTACGTGCGCGCCGTGGAGAGGCCGCGGTTCGACTAGGCGCCTTCCTCCGAGCCATTTTTAAGGCGCCCCGCGCCAGCGGGGCGAGGGGATAGGGCACGAGCGCCATCGGCGCCGGGAGCGCGAACAATCCCATCGTGCTGACGATGACGCTGGCCGGACTGGCGATAATGTTCGGCTTCATATTCTACGGCATGAGGATACAGCTCAGCTCCTTGCTGTGGCAGACAAACAGGTACGTTAGGAGGGCCCGGGCGCTGAGCGCCGAGGCCAGGGGGCGGCTCCTGGGGGAGCTCTCCCGCTACTACAGCGGGAGCGATCACGAGCTCTCCGCCAAGGTCGACGATGCCCTCAACTCTCTAGTGATACAGCCGGCGTCGCTCGACCCCCACGGGATAGTGCCGAAGCTGGATCACGTCCTCAGGATATGGGACCGCTCCCTGGAGGACATGGTGGGCGGGCTGGCCCCGGGCGCCGATCCCGTCAGCAGGAAGAACCTGGTCAACCTGCTGGAGGTGAGCGTGGAGCTGGAGCGCATAAGGAAGGTGCTCGATCACTTCTACCTGTCGGCCAAGAGGGATCACGACCTCATATCGCTCAGCTACCTCCAGATATACCTCCCCTTCCTGATGGAGGAGGCCGAGGCCCTGAGCTCGGGCATCGATGCAATGTCCAGGGGCGTGCCCATAGGGGACGCCCTGGGGCCGATGGTGGTCCGCTCGCTCGTCGGGGACGCCAGGCCCAGGAGGATAGCGGAGGACACGGTGTTCTACGACGTGAGCGTGGAGGGCCGCAGGGTGATAGCCGTGAAGGCGGAGGGGCCGGGCGGGACCGTCGGGAGGCCCGGCGAGGCCGTGGAGAGGCTCCTGAGGATCTACAGGAACGCTAAGCTCGTCGTATCAGTGGACGCGGCGCTGAAGCTGAGGGGCGAGGAGACGGGCTCCATTGCCGAGGGAGTGGGGGTCGCGATGGGCGGCCCCGGGACGGACAGGTTCTACATAGAGGAGGTTGCCCACAGGATGGGGATCCCGACCTACGCCGTGGTGGTGAAGATGTCCGAGAGGGAGGCGATCTCGGAGATGCCGGAGGCCGTCAGGGCCGCCGTGCCCAGGGCGGCCGACGCCGTCCGGAGGATAATCAGGGAGAACACGTCGCCGGGCGACGTCGTGCTCGTCGTCGGCGTGGGGAACACTATGGGCGTCCCCTGAACGCGTCGGGGGCCGCTGCCCGGGGACTCAAATTCTTTAATAATGGATGCTGCTCAGCGGATCTCATGGAGAGATCTGCAGGGGGCGTCGTGTTCAGGCGCCGCGGCAGCGGTCCAGAGTTCCTGGTCCTGCGCAACCTGCGCGGGTACTGGGGATTCCCCAAGGGCCACCTCAACGACGGCGAGGCCGAGGAGGCGGCCGCCCTCAGGGAGGTGATCGAGGAGACTGGCCTCCGCAATTTGAGGGTCATCCCCAACTTCAAGTACAGGATACGCTACAGGTTCAAGGGGGAGGGCGGGGCCGTTTCCACGAAGGAGGTCACGTTCTACCTGATGGAGTGCACGGGCGGCTGCGGCAGGGTCGTGATCTCGAGCGAGCACAGCGGCTTCGAGTGGCTCCCGTTCCCGGAGGCGTACCGGAGGATCAGCTACGGCAACGCGCGCGGCGTGCTCGCGGCGGCCTACGCGCGCCTGCTGGTCCCCTATGGGCTGGTGAGGGAGCGATCCGCTCGGGGGCCCGGGACCCGCGCCAGCGCCGAGTCGAGGAGCCTGAGGAAGCCCGCCACGTCCGACATCACGCTGACCGACTGCGCGATACCCATCCCCGCGACCCTGAGAATGGCCTCCGGGCTGACGTCCACCACGACCAGTTTCGTGCCAGAGCTCAGCAGCCTCAGCGCATCAGAGGCCAGGTGACCTCCCGCCAGCGCCAGCACCAGCTCGGCGCCGTCCAGCACCCTCAGCATGCTGAGGAGCGCGTCCCTGGAGTCCGAGATCGCGCCCGGCACGGGTTCATCGCCCACGCCGAGCACCAGAACAACCTCCAGGTCCCCCGTGGCGAGCTCGTACGATAGGCCCTCCCTCAGGACTCCGGACTCCACGAGGCCCCTCAGGCCCCCGGCCCTCCTAAGCTCGGCCGCGGCCCTCAGCCTGTTGCCGTATCCGCTCTTGGCGCCCTCGGCGACCGCCACGCCGTCGCACGTGCCGAAGAGCCTGAGCTCGACGTCGCACGTGAGGAGGGAGCCGTCGGAGATCAGCGAGCTCACGTACCCCTTGCGTATGAGCGACGCCAGCGAGTCCGCCGCCCCGCTGCGCACGATCGCGGAGCTGGTTATCACGACGATCCTGCCCCCCCTCTCCCTCACGGCCTCCATCTCCTCCGCCAGCCCTGAGATGAGCGATGGGGTCGCGGTCCTCGGCGCCGAGCCGGACATGAACTCGAATATGCCGACCCCCTCCCTGGGCCTCTCGGGAGGATTGACGCGCACGCCCTCCTCCCCCACCAGCACGAGGTCCCCCCTGCGGACGCTCCACGCCGGCCTGCACTCTATGGAGCCGCCCTGCGGGCGGCGCACGATCACCATGTTGGCCGCGGTCGGCCTGGCGTCCAACCACCGGCCATCCAGGTAGACCTGCGTCGGGTTGTTCGTGGTCACGTAGAAGCCCTCGGGCGGCACGCCGTCCGCGGGCGCCTCGGCGAAGCTGGCCTCCCTGAGGCCCGAGGGTATCGCCCCCATCCTGTATATCGTATCGAGTATCCTCTGCAGCTGCTCCCTCGAGTCGGCCTTCACCAGGAGCCTGACGGAGCTGTGCTCGTCCTTCCTCTTGCCCACGCTGAATTCCAGCACCTCGAACTCTCCCTTGAGATCCATGACCGCGTCGAAGATCTTGGACAGGATCATCGAGTCTATCAGGTGTCCCCTCACTATGACCTCTTGGGAGTAGGAGCTCAGGCCGCTACGCCTCCCCCAGCCTGAACGCGTCGTGCACGGCCCTCACGGCCTCGTCGGCGTCCTCCGCCTTCACCGCGAACGATATGTTCATCTCGGAGCCGCCCTGGGCCACCATTATCACGTTTATGCCGCGCTCGGCGACCGCCGAGAATATCTTGGCCGAGACGCCCGGGGTCCCCTTCATCCCGGCGCCCACGACGGCGACTATTGAGACGTCGTCCTCCACCTCCACGGACCTCAGGACGCCCCTCGACACCAGCTCCCTCTCGAGCGCGGAGTAGACCTTGTCGAGGGAAGTCCTCCTGACCGCTATGGATATGTTGGATTCGCTCGCGCTCTGCGCTATCATCATTATGTTGGTGCCTGTGGATCCGACGACCTCGAGGACCTTAGCGGCCGTGCCGGGGGCCCCGACCATGCTCGGGCCGTACACGGTGATGATGCCGGCCTCCCTTATCAGCGACACTGCCTTCACGACCTTCTCGTTGACCTCCTCCTTTCCGTGTATGACGGTGTAGGGGCCGTTGGGGTTGAAGGTGTTGCGCACGTAGACGGGGATGCCCGCGTCCCAGACGGGCTCCAGCGCCCTCGGGTGCAGGGCCTTCGCCCCCACGACCGCGAGCTCAGCGGCCTCCCTGTAGCTGAGCTCGGGCACCGTCCTCGCGTTCGGCACTATGCGGGGATCGGCGGTCATTATGCCGTCGACGTCGCTCCAGAGCCACACCTGGTCCGCGTCCAGCGCGGCGCCGAGCGCCGTGGCCGTGTAGTCGCTCCCTCCCCTGCCCAGCGTTGTCATGACGCCCTCCTGGGTCGCGCCGGTGAATCCGCCGACCACGGGGACCTTGCCGGCCTCGAGAAGCGGCTCTATGGCGCGCCTGGCGCTGTAGCGGGTGGCGTTGAGCAGTATCCTCGCGTCCCCGAACGTGTCGTCGGTCACTATGCCGGCCTCCTTGCCCGTGAGGCCGACGGCCTCCAGCCCGAGCTTGCTGAGTATGAACGCGCCCACCTTGGCGGAGAAAGTCTCGCCGTATCCTGCTACGTAGTCGAGGCTCCGCGGGGTGAGCTCCCCCAGGTACATTATGCCGAAGAGCACCCTCTCGAGGTCCCTCTTGAGCTTCGACGCTATCCCGAACGCCTCGTTCAGGTGCTCGCGCCCCAGGCTCACCTCCACCAGCTCCATGTAGGAGTCCACGAGCCTGTCCAGGAACTCGGAGATCTCCCTCTCATCCCCCCTCCTCGCCCGGTGCGCCGCGTCTATGAGCTCATCGGTGACCCCCTTTATTGCTGATACCACCACGACCACCTGGTTCTCCGGGAGGTGCCTGGACACTATCTCGTGGATCCTGCGAAACCCGTCGCCGCGGACGGACGTCCCGCCGAACTTCATCACTATCCTCAACTGGCCTCCGCCTGCCGTGCAGGGTGGCGCCGTTATGAACTTAATGTCACAGCCTATCCGGCGCCCGCGCGCGGGCCGGACGCGAGGCGGCGGATTCGCGCCAGGGCATTGTCGCCCCTTCCGCCCCGCGCTCAGCGCCTCGGCTGGGCGGCGTTGAGCTGCACCAGGTCCCTCATGATGGCGGCGGCGGTCTCGGGGCCTCCGGCCCCCCTCCCTATCAGGTAAATGCTGCCCAGCTCCTCGACCTCGAACTCCACCGAGTTGAGGTTCGCGGGCACGTTCAGCGGGCTCCGGGAGTCGACCTCCTCCAGCCCCACCCTGAGCCTCCTGCTGTCCGCCAGGAGCCTGAGCGCCTTTCCCCTCTTGGCGGCTTCGCGCAGGTCACTCGGCGTCACTCCCTCCAGCCCGCTGTACCTGACGTCGCTCAACGTGTAGTTGGAGCCCATCGCGTGGTTCGCCAGTATCACGAGTTTCGCCGCCGAGTCCAGGCCGCTCAGATCTATGCGGGGATCCGCCTCCGCGTAACCGAGCCTCCTTGCCTCCCTGAGGGCCTCCTCCAGGGAGACCCCCTCAGTCTCCATCCTGTGGAGGACGTAGTTGGTCGTGCCGTTCAGCACCCCCCTTATCGCCCTTATCCTGTTGCCCCTCAGCGCCTCTGATGCCATGCCCAGGAAGGGGGTGCCGCCGCCCACCGTGCCGCTGTAGAGGAGCCGGACGCCCTTCTGCTCGGCGACCTCGAGGAGGGCCGGCATTGCAAGCGCCATCGGCGCCTTATTGCTGGTCACGACGTGCATCCTCCTCGAGATGGCCCTCTCCATGTAGGAGAGGGAGGGCTGCCCGTCGGTGAAGTTCGGGAGGGTCGTGTCCACGTACACATCGGCCTCCACCTCGTCGAGCAGGTCGAGGACCGTCACCCCCCGGCGCCCGTGGACCCCCGCCGCCACCGTGCCCTCTGAGTCCTTAGCCGCCGCCGCCTCCGAGTAGGGCACCCCCTTCCAGTGCACCGCCGCCCCGCCCCTGTCGATCACCGCCACCACTATGGCATCCATGGAATACCTCCTGAGGAGCTCCCTCCTGCGCTCCTCCAGCATGCGGTGCAGGCTGCGCCCCACGTTGCCGTACCCCGCAAGCACGATCCTCATGTCGAGGCGCTCAGCTCCCTGGTCAGGTCCCGGGGCTCCACCTCCACCTCGTCCGAGCCGAACATGGCCACAGCGTCGGGGTCCTTCAGGCCGTGCCCCGTGAGCACCGCCACGACGCTCTCTCCGGGATCCAGGAGCCCCTCGGCGATCGCCCTCCTGTAGCCGGCGAGCGCCGCGGCGCTGGCGGGCTCCACGAATACGCCGTCGACCCTCGCGAGGTCGATCTGGGCCCTCAGGATCTCCTGGTCGCTCACGCTTATGATGGCCCCGCGGCTCTCGCGGGCCGCCATGAGCGCCCTCCTCCAGCTCGCGGGCCGCCCTATCCTTATCGCGGTGGCGTAGGTCTGCGGGCTGTCCACCGGCCTCAGCTCGCTCAGCCCGCCCTCGAACGCCCTGGCCAGCGGCGCAGCCCCCTCCGCCTGCACGCCTATCATCCTGGGCGCGGACCTCGCGAGGCCGGCCTCGACGAGCTCCCTGAAGCCCTTCCATATCGCGGATATGTTCCCCGCGTTCCCCACCGGAAGCACTACCGCGTCGGGCACTGACCCGCCGAGCTGCTCCCACACCTCGAACGCGAGGGTCTTCTGGCCCTCTATCCTGTATGGGTTGACCGAGTTCAGGAGGTAGAGGCCGCTGTCCTCCGAGACGAGCCTCAGCACCTCCCTCAGGGCCTCGTCGAAGCCGCCCCTGATCTTGACTATCTTAGAGCCGTGCGCCACCGCCTGGGCCAGCTTGCCCCTGGCCACCGCGCCTGAAGGCACCAGGACGTAGCTCCTCATGCCGGCCCTGGCGGCGTAGGCCGCTACTGAGGCCGCGGTGTTGCCGGTCGACGCGCAGACGACCCTCGAGGCGCCCCTCCTCAGGGCGTCCGTCACGGCGACCGTCATCCCGCGGTCCTTGAAGCTGGCCGTCGGATTCAGTCCCTCGTTCTTCAGGCGCAGCCCCCTGGCCTGCTTGGACTCGTGGAGCGGCGTCGACCCCTCGTCGAGCGTCACGCGCCTGACGTCATCCGGGAAGGGCAGGAACGCGGAGTAGCGCCAGACGCCCCTCCCCCTCCCCTCCCTCAGCTCGCGCGCTCTCTCCGCTAAGTAATCCTCCTCGTATACGATCGTGAGGGGCTCCCCGCATCGTGGGCAGGTGTACCTGAGCTCCTCGGGGTCGCCTCTCCATCCGCAGTTCACGCAGAGCAGCGACGCCTCTCCGTTCAAGCGCACCGCCACGGGCTTGCTCGCAGGCCCTAAAAGGCTTTACTCAGCCGGGCGGGGTGTTGGTCAGATAAGGGGGATCACCCCACGACCGCGATCACCTCCGACGGCACGCGCCCCATCCCCTCCTGGGACCTGGGCCCGTTGTAGTACACGAAGAAAATGTTCATCATCCTGTCCAGCGATGCGATCCTCGACCTCCCCGCGTTTAACGCCCCGCGGGAGGCGATCAGAGGAGACCGCCCGGCGAGGGGACGGTTAACATATCGACATCTGAGAAATATCAAATATTCTTCACAATATTCTTCACCGCGCTTACAATCGTATCCTCGGTAGGAACTACGTGATCGACAAGTGGTGGGCTGAAGGGTACAGGTAGATCAGGCACCGCGATTCTCACGGGCGGCACCTTAAGGGAATGTAGCGCTTCTTCAGCAACCGTGCTCACTATCTCGGCGCCCACACCATAGCTCCTGACGTCGCCTGCCACTACGACAAGTCTACCCGTCTTTTCGACCGATGTTATTATCGCTTTCCTATCAAGCGGATATAATGTCCTCAGGTCCAGAACTTCTGCGCTGATGCCCTCTTCTTTAAGTCTCTTAGCGGCGGACATAGCTAGCCAAGTGGCGTACGAATAGCCGACTATCGTCACATCCTCTCCATTTACTTTAACATCACTCGTGCCTATGGGAATAAAATATTCTTCCTCTGGTACCGGGCCGCGTGTTCTGTAAAGCACTGAATGCTCGAGGAAGATTACGGGATCGCGTTCGTACCTTATAGCGCTCTCGAGGAGCCCCTTGGCATCGTAAGGAGTAGCTGGGGCGACCACCTTGAGGCCGGGAATATGCGCCAAGAATGCAGCGAAGTCCTGCGTGTGCTGCGGTCCAGTATACCTTGGACCATAGTTCATCATAACCCTAATCACCATTGGCGCTTCGAGCTTGCCTCCACTAATGAACCTGACTTTAGCTGCGTGATTTATTATCTGATTCAGCGCGAGAAGTATGAAATCCATGTACATTATCTCGACAACCGGCTTGTAACCGGCCAGCGACAGGCCGAGCGCGGCGCCTGTGAAGCCATCCTCAGAGATGGGCGTGCTCACTACGCGGTCGGGACCGAACTCCTCGAGCAGACCCTTAGTGACACCAAAGATTCCACCGAATACCCCGACATCCTCTCCAAGCACTATTACCCGTTCATTGCGCGACATCTCTATTCTGAGCGCTTCATTCAACGCTTCAGCGTATGTGATCTCCCTCATGCCAATTGCGCACCTCCGCCTTGCTTTGAATACACATACTTAGGCAATTCCCGGGGGTCGAGATAAGGACTATTCCTGGCGAATTCGACGGCATCCTCAACCTCTTTAACGATCTTCGCCCTGAGGTCGTCGAGCGCGCTTTCTGTAACGCCATACTCTCTGATCAATAGATCTCTAAGATTGCTTATAGGATCGAGCTTCTTCATTGCGTCCACTTCCTCCTTGGCCCTATAGGGCTGCATCAAGTCGCCGAGATGATGGCCAAGAAATCTGTAAGTCTTGGCCTCTATGAATACTGGCTTTTGTTCCTTTCTCGCGTAATTATTAATTGCCGCGTTGGCGATCTCGTACACATTAATAACATCCATCCCATTTGCTGTGAAGCTCTTGATGCCATAGGCGCGTGCTAAGTCCGCAATGCTGGGAGAGCTTACGCCTCTAGATACGGGCAGCGATAGCGCGTACTGATTGTTCTCACAGACAAAGACTGCCGGCACATCAAGAAGAGCTGCTAAATTCAATGATTCATGAAAATCGCCAGTAGCAACTGCGCCATCCCCAAAGAAACATGTAGCAACATTATTAGATTTGGATAACTTGTAGGCCCAAGCCATTCCAACGCATATAGGAATACCACCACCTACTATCGAGCTCGATAGCGGAAGCCCATGCTCAATATCTACCAAATGCATCGAGCCCGCTAGGCCCTTCGAAGTGCCAGTCGACTTGCCGTAGAGTTCAGCCATTAGATTCTTTAGTGGCACACCTTTGGCTATTGCATGGCCATGACCTCTGTGTGTTGACAGCACGACATCGCCGTTCCGTAGTGCGGTTATCACGCCAACAGCAACCGCTTCTTGGCCTATGTAGAGGTGTAACAGTCCCACAAGCTCCCCCTTGCGGTACAATTCTGCAATTTTTTCTTCAAAAATTCTACTTTTGAGCATTAATTCGTACATTTTTAATAGAAATTCTGCCTGATACTGCTGCGCACACATTTAGCATGTGTGCTTTACAGGATTTAATAAAGTTTTGGCTTGTCTGTGGGGGTGTTGGTCAGATAAGGGGGATCACCCCACAACAGCGATCACCTCCGACGGCGTGCGCCCCATCTCCTCCTGGGACCTGGGCCCGTTGTGGTACGCGAAGAAAATGTTCATCAACATGTCCAGCGATGCGATCCTCGACCTCCCCGCTGCAAAAAATTTAATAGATG
>JGI20129J51889_1000073_pt1 | contig 27643 bp, 53 predicted proteins | sample MonGeyMetagenome_FD_51889 | JGI IMG/M metagenome (IMG submission 51889)
CGAGAGAGATTCAATATTTTTCGGTTTTGAATTTTTTTTCTATTCTATACTATTTATTCTATTTTTTTCTTTTCTATTATTTCTTTTCTATTCTTTTCTTTCGATTCTTTTTATTCTATTTTTCTTTTTTATTATTATTTATTCTTTTGATTTAGGTTAGTAGTAGTAGTAGGTAGTAGACGTGCGGGGGGTTAAAGCTATACATTCGCATTCCGGGCTTAAAAATCTTTCGGTCAACTTAAGCGTATATTGTATCCAATTTGTATGTTCTATTTCCAACCGTTTGATATTTTTCTATTGTAATACGTGCTGGGTATACGGATATTACGTAAAAAATCCCTTCATTTTTTGAAAGGAATTTTTCCACTTCTTTTTCATTTTCTGTAACCAGTATGTTTTTTTCTTGGTCTATTGCTATGTATGTCATGACTATCGTTACACATATTATTCATTTTACATATAAAACTTTACGGTAAGAATTCTCTTCTCTTGAATTCAATTTTTTTCATTTTTCTGGTTTTTTTTCAACCTTTTCCCTCCTTATTATATCATAATATATATATCCCTCCTTTTTATATGTTTAATTATGGTTGTTCCTTTAGTCAAGCTTATGAAGAGGTATATTAAAAGAGGTGTTTCTGAGGCTAATTACCGTTGTTCTGTGTTCGAGAGGTGTTATAATATTTATTTTCGGGGTAAATTGCCCAGTTTTCATTTTACTGTTGAACGAGACCGTATTATAGTTGAGGAGGACGATAGGGACGGTCATCTTATTTTATTCTTGCAATATATTCCTTCTCTTAGTGAAAAACGTATATTTAAGTCTGAAGTTTTTTGTAAGTACTGTGATATATTTATGCGTAGATATGCTGGTAGTGACTATGGGGATTGTTATGCTTCGATTAATCCGGCGAATTGTCCTTTCTTTGGTGATAGTATGTACAATCTTTATTCTACTCTTGTGAAGCGTTTTGTTTATCCTTTTCTTGACCATTTGTTAAGGTCAAAGTTTCATGTTATATCTTGTAATTCTAGGATGATAACAACTCCGCATATTACTTTAGAGTCTATAGGGAATTTTACATATCATGATAGGTTCGTTTTTATGCATAGAAATGTTGAGTTTACTATAGATTGTGAGCATCCTTCAAGGTCTATCAGGAGGGCAATAAGGTTTATAATGAAGGTTTTATGATTTTATTTTATGAATATATTTGTTGCTTTGGTTCTAGTTATTTTATCTTTTGTTTTATCATTTTTTATGGGCGTTAAAACTAATAAACTTGATGATGAGTTAGGTTTTTTCTTTTTTGTGTTAAATTTGGCTTTTGTTTTATTTTTGTTTGGTGTTTTTATTGGTACTGTTATTTCGGGTAATTGGAATATAGGTTTATATTTATTGTTTGTTGATATTACATACCTAGCTGGTTATATAGAGGGGGTCATTTATGGAAGTGGATAGATATACTCATGAGGATAGGATTATTATTTTACTTTTCTCCATTTATGGAGTTATCCTTTATCTCGGTCATTTTAATTTAGTTTCTGAGTTAATCGGGCTTGTTTTTGCTGTTTTAAGTCTTTATGAAGCTTTTGTTACTTTATATTACTGCAGGAATTATTTGGAGACTGTTGCTTCCTATTTTATTGGTTTTACTGGCGAGATTGGTATTTACGAAGTCCTTTATTATTCGTTTAGGAATTTCTATTGGGACTTGTATTTTTTGCTTTTCCTTATTATCGGAATTTATATAAATATTAAGTCTTTTAAGTATGCTAATAAATGTTAGGTGTTTTTTCCCGCTCTTACTCCTGTATGGAATAATATTGCTGTAACTAGAGATATTAGTATATAAGTCCAATATTGGCATTTTAATAAACATGGTTTAATGAATGTGAAGAATATGACTAAAAAAGCTAATATAACGTTAAGTGTGTAACTTATTATTTCAAACGTCTCGTTCTTGTTTGCACTCATTTTATATCAACTTCTTTAATTTGGATATTATATTTTCTACTTCATTTCCTAGTTTTATCCCTTCGTCAATCCATTGTTTCGGTATTTCTATTACTATTCTTTCATGGAATGAATAACCTATGTCTATCGCTTTAGCTTCTAGAGATTGTACTATGTATGCTGGTGGTAGTATCCCTAGGTTTTGCCCTAATTCAGCATAATACTGTAAATATTCTGACGGTGAGTATGCTATTGCCCATGTCTTTAACCCTTCAAAATTCACTGTAACTAGTCTAGCCCTATAGGAAGTCATGTCTATAAACCCGTATTCCGGTACTTTCAGCACTGACCTAGGAGGTATAGCAAATACGAAACCTATAGTGTTCCCGTTGTATACTGCTAAGGAGTATAGTGGTATGTTTGTAGTAGTGTATATGAATTCGCTCATTCCTAATAGGTAGTATACGTCTCCAAATGCTCGTCCAAAAAGGTATTCCGGTATTTCTTCTCCTTGTACTGTAGCTCCTCTTACTAACCCTACATACTGTGTTTTGTTAGTACTGTTATGCATTACCCATATCATTTCTCCGTATTGCCCGCCTACATATTCTCCTTCTACATACAGTTTATATTTTTCTGATGTCTCATTCTCAACTTTTATTTGAATTGGTTGTTTTATATGGAAGTGAGGGTATTTTCCCATAATTACTTTATTGTTTTGCAGAATATTTTTTCTTTTTGGTCTGGTGTTATGTAAGTTATGACGTCATTCTTCAGCCATTCTTCAAGTACCGGTTTTTTCCTAGTCCATTCGTGTACCGCTATACAATACTGTTCTATTCCATATAATGTCTGTCTCTCTAGTCTTTCCTCACATCCTTCACAGTCCATTATAAGTATCGGTGTCGTTATTTTTTCTCCTTTCCATTCTCCTCTCCATTCTACGTTGTCACATATTAAAAATCTCGTACAAACTATTTCCCATATTTTTCTTTTTGACTCGTCACTTTCATATGCTATTATTTTATTAGCCCCATTTACTTTTGCGTAAAGTATTGTAGTCCCACAGTCTGCTCCTATTATTGTTACGTCTTTTCCATCAAAATTTATTACTTTATATGATTTATATTGTTCGTCGAAGTAGTCACACCCTAATGTTTTGAAGTATTCTTTTAGGTTCATCAGTTATTAATTTGTTTAGTTGTTTATATATTGTCCTTATAGTCGTTAATGACGGTTCCGGTATTATTTTAACTCTATACGTGAACCTAGCCATCGTCCTCCTTGTATCATATTTTTTCCTATATATTACTATTATCAATGTCGCTATTGCGTATGATATCCTGTTCTTGAATTTTTGTGTTACGAATTCAAAATACTTGTTTATATATTTTTTGATATCGTTTTTGAATGAGTCGTTTATTGGGTCTATTATTTTCACTGTTATACTTTTTTCTATTTTTCCTTTTCTCATGTGTAATATTAGGATTGTGTGGCTATCTTGAACTATAACGCTCCATACATTAAAATCGTATTTGCTTTTCTTTTCAAAATGAAATATTTCTTCCATGTGTTTTGTTTTATTGAGAAAAGGTTTATAAGTTTTGCTATTTATAATTATTGACATGGACTATATTTCCGTAATTAAGGATAAATTGAAGGAAGAGCATAAGGAAAAACCTAATAACGTGATTTATGTCACAGACCTCGTTACGTGTCAAGCATTGCGTCAATTTTATATTGAGTCTGAGGATGATTCTGCTCAACTACATGGAAAGTTAATTCATAATAGTGTAGAGAGTATATTTTCTCAAGGTAAGTGTGATACTGAGGTAAGTGTAGTTTACAAACTGGATAATTTTAGCATAGTAGGTAGGCTTGATATGTTGTGTGGTGATGAAGTTGTTGAAATAAAGACAACAAAGGACTTAAAATTGCATCACCTTTATCAATTATTAATTTATATGTATATGCTGAGGAAGAATAATGGCGTATTATTATACATTAACCCATCCGGGTTTAAACAGTATAATGTTGTGAATAATTATGATGGTTTAGTTAGGGTTGAGGATAATGCTACACATGAGGTTAAGGTTTACATCATAAAAATAGATGATGATTTCCTTAGGTCTCTTATTAACCTTTATTCGAAAGGAGAGCTTTATGCACAGTTTAACCAATGTTTTTCTTGTTATTTTCGGTCTCAATGTGATTTTCGTAAATGAACTTTTTCGCCTCCTCTAAAAGGTGTTGTCTTAATGCCTTTACCATGTACCCTTGTAGCCCGAATATGTCTTTCTCGTATTTCACTATTTCTTCTACTATTTTTTCTGTTTTTTCATAATTCTTCTTTTCTTCTTCCGCTAAAATCCTAAGTATTGATTGTATGTGGTTCCTATCCGCTCCTTTCCTTATTTGTTCTTTAAACTTCTTGAACCTCTTTGGTTGCATTTGGAATACCGTACTATGGACTTCACCGTCAGGGTTTATTATGGTGTATTGTACGTTCCTATCTTTAACTTTTATAATTCTTACCTTTTTTGTTAAAAAAGATTTTATTTTTAGAATTATTTCACCGTTTTCATTTGTGGTTTGCTCTACTTCAAATTCGTGATTCTTAAATATGAGCAAAGTATTACCCATATAAAAAAATCAAAACAGTAGCTTAAATATCTAACTCTACTCCGTTCTCTTTTAGAATTTCATCTATTTCCTTATACTCGTCCAGAATTAAATGTATGAGCTTATCGTACCTTATCCTTTTTCTTATCCTTACTCTTATTTTCTCCGGTGGTTCTCCTATCTTTACTGATACAGTTATATGTCTTGGATAAAACTTTACTAACGCATAATGTCCTCTTGTTGTTATATATCCTACTGATACAATTTTTGTCGTTGGGTTATATTTTATATAATATGCTTCAGTCTTTAGTTTTATTTCTCCTTTTTCTGTTTCTTTTCCTCCTTCCTTTTTTATTTTTTCAGCTATTTTATCACTCATAGTCCCATCCCTAGAAGTTTGGTTATTGATTGTGCTTCACTGCACAATGCAGGTCTTTCTATACTTACGTTTATGAATATCCTTAATCCCTCAATTTCTACAACGTACTGGTTGCCAACCTCTAAATATTTGATAGGTGTTTTATATACCTTTCCTCCGTATTTGATTTCTAACATATTCTCTCATTTCTTTTCTTAGTTCTCCTTTTATATATTTCTTTGCTGGTCTTTTCAGTATCTCTTTAATTTTAGAAGGAGATACGCCTTCCTCAAGTAATGTTATTTCTCTTTCTAATCGTTTTATTTCAAATTTATAGTAAAGTATTAGGTTTCTATATGTCCTCTCATCTTTTGGTGTTTGTGATAGTTCTTCTATTTCATGTTCGTACTCTTCTATTTTTTTCTTTCTTTCTTCTATCTCCTTTTCATACACAATAAAGTTTTTATTTTTGTAATATTTATTCTTACTTATGTCGGAAGAAAAAGACCCGTTTGAGGAATTACAAGAAGAACCTAAAAGTGAAGAAAAACCTCAAGACCCACACCAACAATATGAAGAGCTTAAAAAATATATTGCTGAAGAGTTCAAGAAATTCGGTATTAAGCAATACGATTTCGTTGAGCCTTTTAGTAAAGTCAGGATAAAGTTTGATGGTGAAAATGTAGAGCTTACATATGATAACAAGGACGCATATGATAGGTTATACGGTAATCCTATGATTAATAGCATGTTCTTGAAATTTCTTGCATTAAAATTTACTTCTCTTGAGAACCAGTATAATCTTAGTAAATTGTATACACGTCCTAAGAAGTAAAATTAATCCGTAATTTTTTTAAATCTATACGTATATTTATTTTTGACCAGTATGGTGTCGCGTAATAGAAAATACGATACATCATCAGCGAAGAGATACTATGAGAAAATGATTTCAATGAGACTTGGGTATGCTGACCTTGATACTGCTAAGGAAGTTGCTTCTGCAATGCTTGATAACTGGAAGTCAATATTTGTAGAAATCTATAATGCTTTTCATAATTCATCTCACTTCGAAGACCTCCAGACATATGCGTCCGGTTCTATACTAAACGGTGTAATAGTAAGGTATGGCAATTATTTTCTCGAGAATTACTTATTAACGGGTAGGATATCTTACGAGGCGTTCAAGAATAAATTAAGGAACCAAAAGATAAAGGAGGAACAGATAGCAGTACTTGGTGCATATTACGCATGTGCCTCAATGGATGTACCATCAGTAGCTTCATATGTAGCACAAACTAACCCACAGTTATATAATGCTCTAAAAGACTTATGTCCTAAAGTTAGTGGTGACCCAGTGACTGTTGCTAGTGCTAATCCCGGTATATTTAGTCAAATCGAGGACGCATTAATAACTTATAAACCTATTACCGTATCTAGGAGCAAGTTCTACTATATATACACCGGACTAGGAGTTACTAAAGAAGCTGTAAGAGGGACACAAGGTGGTGTTGCTGAAGCACCTGCAGTACCTGCTCCATATCCACAATCTCCTAACATGCCTGTCGATAAAGCAAATGAAATTTTAGCAAGATTGAATCAGTTCGCGTATGGGAGGTGATAGGTGATGGCAACAGGTAGAGCTGTATCCGCGTCTTCATACCCAAGATACCTATTAAAAATGATAAGGAGGTTCGCCCCAACTGCTATAACTGCTGTTAATGCCGAAAGCGTTACACCATCTGTTGAGTCTCAAAAAGCAGTAGTATTAGCTTCTGTAACAGTTGCGAACAACTGGGTAAACGGTTTTGTACCATATTCAATACTTAGATACAGAGTATTAGGAGTGTTGGCTAAATATGGAATTCCAAGAGGTTATGCATATGCTTTTATGGCGTTAGTACAACATGCATACAAACAATTAGTTGAAAAGAAAAATGCTACTGTTGAGGAAATTTTAGATAGGTTTACTAACGAGATTTACGGGTCTACTACGACACAAAGGAACTTCTTAGATATAACGCCTGAGGACTTCTCTAATTTAGTGAAAGACCTATTAGGACTTATAGGAGTAACAGTTGCATAAGTTAAATAACTATCCTAAATTCAAATTCTTCTTTTTTCTCTAAATCTTCGTATGGTTCTGTTTTTGGTAAATATATTACGTAACGGTCTGCATATCTTATTACTTTACCGAAATAGTAATATCCATCAACGACTATAGTTATTTCTTCTCCGTAAAATTTTTTTAATTCTCCATTGTTTTCAACAAAAATTAATGGCTTACCCTGTATTATCTTCATTCTTCCTTTCATGTTCTCCCCTTATTTTCTTTAGCGTCTCCTCGTCTACTTTTTCGAATTCTATTTCACTCTTCTTTTCCTTTTCTCCTAATAATCTCTGTGCTATTATTGCTTCTAACGAATTTCCACCATAGCCATACGATGGTACTATTGATGTATATTTTTTGACTTCGGCTAGTTTTTGATAGCAGATTGCTAAGTCCTCTATTGTGAATTGTCCTTTTATGTGGTTAAGTAATGCGTTAGCTAGTATCCTATTTTGTTTCTTTAGTTCAGTTATTTCATCATTAAGTTTCTTTATCTCTGCCATTAATTCAATTATTTTATCTTCACTCATATCTTGTTCACCAAGTCTTCAAGTTTTTCCACGTCTGCATTTACATACTCTACTGCGACAGCTAATGCGTAACCGTATTTTGGCAATTCCACTTCACCTTTCCTAAATTTGAATAACCTTATTATATTATTATTTTTCTTCTTTAGTAATGATAACATTATTTGAGCTATTTTTGTCGCTAATGGCTCTGCTCTAACTATAATTAATAACTCGTTATCGCTAGGTACATCAATTCCTATTTTTACCTTAAATTTTTCCCATATTCTTTGTGCAACTTGGTTCAAATCTTCAAGTAATACATATCTATCTCCGTAATTGAAATAGAATAGAATCTTGTTCTTACTCGTTTCTACCTTCAAGTTGTCGTATTTTTTACTCATTAATGATATTATTAGGTTTTTCAAGTCCTCATATAGTATTGCAAATATAAACCTATACTCATCTATAGGTATTATTTTTAACGGAACTCCCTCCTTTTCAGCCATCATATCCACGAATTGTGCCATTTTTGACGTCGGATACCTAAGTTCCATATGTTTTTATCTGTATACCTAGTATATATTAATATCTTATGCTGAATGTATATTAGAGGACAGATGTCAGCCAATATATTTAGTCAGCTAATCAGCGGAATAGAGACATTCTTTACCGACCTCTTAACAGACCTAGAAGACTTCATAACTTCAGCGTTTAATGAGTTAGTTGATTATGCCCCACAGATAATAGATATAGCACTGATAGGAGTAATTGCAGGAGGAATAACATATGCATTAAAGAACGTAATAACCGGTCTACCATTCATGGGGTCACTAATAAACGGTCTAGGAAGACTACTCCACTTCTAAAGTAAAGTTTATTTTTTTGTTTTTTCAACTATTTCTCCATGGAGTTTATAGATGAAGTAATGCAGGAAGCTAAGGAAATTGCATCTAGGTCTCCTTCTAGTCCTACATATGCTTTGTATAAACTTGCTGAATCATTCTATAATAAACTTGATACTATACCTAATGAAGTAAGTAAGTTGGACATAGAGCAAATTGTATTATTCTTGGTCAGTAGTCTATTTGTTGGTACTCCTAGATTTGATGAGATAATGAAAAAGAGAGTAGAAATATTCGAAAAAATAGTTAGCTCAACTTAATATAAGCCAAGTTCTTTTCCGTCATGAGCTTTTATTGTCCCTTTCCACAATTCTTCTGCTATGTTTTCTGATGCCATCGCAACTACTTTGTCCATGTCTTCTCCTTCCGGTACGTTATCAATTTCTATAACCACTTTTACCATTATCTTGTCTTTATCTTTACTGTAAGTTATCACGTTTGATTCACCTTATTTTTTTATTAATTCTAGGAACTGTGAGGCTATGTTCTTAGGTGAGTATTCTTTTAAGTACTCATTCACGTTCACGCTCTTAGGGTTGTTTAACGCCTCATCCAGCTTATCTAATGCGTCATCTTTATTGGGTTCTACGAAATTCCCTACGTGGTATGGGTTATCAAACCAGTACCTCTTTAACCCATCAACTTTTATCCAATATACGTCATCCTTATTTAGTGGTATATCGACCCATGCTCCTTTCTCCGGAATTATTACTGTTAAACCTAAAGCTAATGCTTCTAGCACAGGTATTTCAAAAGCCCCTCCGCGGACTGGATAGAAGAACACGTTTGCCTTCTTGAATATCGCATAATGAAAAGCTTCACTTACAAACCCGCGTAATATATACTTTGGTGGTTTTATTTCTTCCATTATTTTCTTTCCCGCTTGTGCTGTCTTTACTATTACATTAAAGTCTTGCCTTTTCTTCCATTCTTCATTTACTCCATATATCGCTATATCCGTACCTTTTCTATCATGACTGTGTTGTGCATATATGTATACGTTTTTATTTCCGTTCTCTATTGATGGTATATGAATACTGTATCTCCTTCTTGGTTCATAAAAATAGTAGCTAAGTGCATGTGGTAACACTACTATCGGTGCGTTTACTCCTGCAAAGCCTTGTGCCGACCATTCTGATGGAGTAAGTAGGAGGTCAAATTCATACTCATTTGTCATCTCTATTGCTTTTTCGGAAAGTCTGTCAGTATCACTAACTTCAAAACCTATCAGCATAAAATTCCTTTTCCCTTTACTCATAGCCTTAAACTCCTCTATAGTTATTGTAGGGTGTCCTATATCATGAAAGTACGTCCATATAACTACTACGTCCGGTTTGAATGACTCAAATAGGTTTACTTTAGTCCTTATTGGTGCTGTGTGGTCTATATCTTTTACTTCATTTCCTAGTTCTGCTAATGCTCTTTCTAATATTTGAGCTTGTAACCCAAAGGATATATCAGGTCTATTTGCAATGAATAGGATTTTCATAACACCACCGTCTTTATTAAGTGTTGGAACCTAAGTTGAACATAAAACTTATAATCGTCCTTACCGAATCCTATCTTTTCAATTTTCCAGTCCTTATATTCCTTCCCTAATTTGTTTAAAAGCCATGGTGTAGGTTTATCTAGTATTAACACATTATCTACCTCTTGGCAGAACACTATTTCGCCTACGCCATTGCAGAAGTATTCCTTCCGCATAGACCTTCTACCTCCCTGAATTGTTCTTCAAATTGTTTCGAATTTGGACTATTTTCTTTTATTAATATCATGTTATCATAAGCGTCGCACCACATTTCTTTTTCATCTCTAAATTCCTGGTGGCTCCATGCTATTGTTTCGTTAATCTCATCACTTTTAACAACTAAGAATCTGTTATCCAGGGTTTTAACGTAAAACCTAAATACATTTGGTCTTATGAATAATATTTTTTTGAAATTGAATGCATAAATTCCGTGGTTAAACAAGTAAGATACTGCTATTAATGAAGGTTTAGCTAAGTTAAAGTCTGCAGAAAAATTAACTATTTGTCTTGCGATTTCATTACTTGTGTTTCTTAGCTGGAATATGGCGTCCCAAATTTTCTGTTCATGTTCTATCGGGTCATAAAATTTTGTCTTTTGCATGTTATAGATTTATTGGTATAACAAGGTTATAATCCTTATTACCCTCTTTGTCGGTAGCTGATTCTACCACGTAACCTCCTATGAAACTATCCATATTTATGCCTGCTACCGACTTCTTAACTGCTTCAATGATATCCTCAAACTTAAATGATATTGTCATAACCTCATCCGTTACTATAACTTCCGGTTTTATCCCCGTTTTTGCAATATCTCCGGTTGCCCAATTTACTATGTTTTTTATTACAAAGTAGTATTTACCATTCCTTTTCTCTACTCTTATTGGTGACCCTTGTTTTTCCTTTTGTTTATTGTATTCATCTATTAATTCATCCAATTTTTGGTAAATCAGGCTTTTATCGAAGCTCATAATTTATAGGTTTGTAAATCAAGTATATAATTATGGCGGGTCTGGTATTTGGAGATATAGCAGGTGCCATAGAATCGTTTTTCATGAAGATTATACATTATATAGTGGAAGGACTGAGGTGGATAAAACAAGCTTTAATAAAGGTAATGCACGCTGTTGAAAGGGGAATAAGTAATGCCGTTAATTATGAGAAGGAAGTTGTTAAAGAGGCTATAAGGGGTATATCAAGACATGACGACCTAATGATGGGTATAGCTTTTGCACTTATATTTGATTTCTTAGGTGTGAATGGGTGATGTAAATGTCGCTTATCATACAAGGAATTGAAACTGTAGGTTCATCGTTAGAAAGTTTCTTCGGTTCAGCGTCTTCCAGTATCCAGAGCGGGATTTCTTCAATAACCGGTGGTATATCATCATTGATAAAATCTCTAATAGATGGAATAATAGACTTTATAGGTGACGTTAAGAAATTCGTTAGTGAAGTCACAAAACATTTTGAAGACTTTGTTAAGTCTGTTGATTCGTTCTTTGGTAACGCTTACAGTATAATCAAGACCGTGATAGGTGATGTTATAGGGTTCTTCAAGAACCTCCCGCAAGAATTTCTCGATGCTGTCAATTTCATAAAGAAGGAGATAGGGATTTTATTCAATGATTTAAAGAAAATAATGATAGGCGTAGTCGATGATATAATAAGTAACATAATTTCCTTCTTTAATAATATCAAGTGTTTAATGATGTTTGCATTTAATTGGATACGCTATGAGTTTAACTATCTGCTTTACTATTTAGCTACACACGCACAGAACCTAATAGGAGGTTTTATATTTGGACTTTATCTTAATGAAATAAGGAAACATAAGCCTGCATCAATAAGTGATTTAATGATGCATACACTTACTGTCTCCTTAAAATACGGGTTCTTAGACATGTCAATACAGTCTTTGTTTTTACTGTATTCGATTAGAGGAAAAATTAAAAAACCTACTCCACCAGCAATTCCAATATTAAGTGGGATAAAATTGGTGTGATAAAATGAGCGTTACACCTACATTTCAAACCGACCTATATAACCAGTTAGTTAATCAAACTTCAACTGAATCATTCTTTTTAACGCCTATAAATCAGATTCAAGTTTTTGATACTAACGGTAACCTAATGGAGACTATTACGGATGTTACTGTAACTTACTCTAACGGTAAACTTACCGTAAAGTCTGAGTTCCAGGCTGAGAATACTTTTACTGTAGGTGTTATTCAGATAGGTAGTTATAATAATGGAGTATTCAAGCCCTATTTTTGCTGTAAGAAGCTTAGCGGTACTAAAATTACTGCAGGTAATGTTTATTGTATCTGTAGTATTATATGTCTTAATAACTTTACCCTTACGCTATCCCCATTTAGTACTGCATCAATAAATGCCCTAAAGTTAGCTAATATTATAGGTGGGATATTAAGTGGTAACCCTAGCCATGCCGGTAAAAGCGGTGCTTATTTTGTTGCAATATACGTTATTAATACAACTTCAAACGTGAATATGAGTTATAGGATACCAGTTAGTATAATGGACTTAAGTTCCGGAGTACTAATTATAGGTGGAATTGTACCATCTAACATAGAAGGGAATATAGTAGAAGTTAGGGACTCATCCGGTGCTTCATTAATAAAAATAAGTAGTACTGATGTTGTAACATTTAAAAAATCAAGGCAAATTATCTTTGAATTAACTCTTCAAGGTACGTAAAGTAAGCCGTACCATTTGTATTGTGAATTATATGTCCCGCTTATACTAAATTGTCCTGCACTGTTAGTAGTTCCGCTTGCTATTATGTCCACGTCATTCGTGTATTGGTCTCCTAGACTTTTTACGCCAACTAAATATACTGTTACTCCACCTACCGCATTACCCGTATTCTCATTAACCAGTGTTCCACTGCCCGTCACAGTAGTCCCGCTAACTGTTATTGAAGCGTTTTGGAATGCATATGTTGCAGATAGTAACACTTGATATACCGTGAAAGTTACCGTGCTATTAGTAAGTGATTGGTTTGCTACTACTACATATCCTTCTGCAGATGCCATTACGAAATACCCGCTAGTAGTTGTTGTGCAAACGCTCTTATTCTTTGGGTCTACTGCAGTCACATATACTGTACCGTTATTATATCCCGGCACTATGAAAACTCCATTAAATGTCCCTTTTGATGTGAAATTTGTATATAATCCAGGAACTTTACAGGTAAAACATACTGAATTGTTACTTGGGTTTACAACACCATATATTAAACAACCGTTGCTCGTGTCTCCTCCTACTGCAATATAGAAAGACACTCCGGACGTTGTTGCTTTGGCAAAACTGAATGCAATTAGTCCTATCCCTCCCGTACTACCACTATATACTGTAATTACTGAACCCATAGTTATCGGAGATGCTGAAGAAGGTAATGGTGTATTTGACATTTTTGAGTATATACAACTTAATGGTATTATCCATAAGCATATATTATCATTCGTATTTGCTGATGATACACCAGGCTGATATATATATCCTCCATATATTGTAAAAGGTTGTGCATATACGTTCGGCATTGGTGATGGTGATGCTACGTATGCCCATGACGCTTTAGATGGGTATGTCCCACTTAATAACGTTGATAGACAACTTATCGGTATTACAATAATTATTAAACATTTTGCATTTGAAGATATGAAACTCATTAATAAATACTGATTAATTAAGTCTAACCCTATTCCTTGGAAGTGTACTGTAATTCCGTTGCTTGGTATTAAAGTACATGTAATTTTAACTGTATTATTCGTTACATTGTAAATGAACCACCAAGGGCCACATACATCAGGCCCGTTCCCCATACACCCGTTTTGTGGGCCACATTCTCCTCCTCCTCCTATTACGTAAGGTAATCCAACTACTTGTAAATATATCGCCGGAGTTGTCAAATAATTACAATCTCCTTGATTATATAAGCTATACCCTGTCGTCCCTACTACATACCCTACTGCTATTGCATACGTTTGGTAATCGAAAAAGAAGACGGGGTATGATGGGTTAGGTACTGAGCCTCTGCCTACTGCCCATTTTGATATATCATATTCAGACCATACAGAACTTACTGTTACTTGCGTAACTTGTTTTAGGGATACCATACTAATAAGATATATAGCTTTTAGACTTTAAATATTATTGATGCCAATATATGCACCTAGTCTTAATGTTCAGAATGAAGCGTTCTATGTACAGCAAGTCTCTACTATAAAGAACGTACAGAATGAAGCATTTTACATTCAACAAGCAACAGTACATGCGAATGTTCAGAATGAAGCGTTCTATGTACAGCAAGTCTCTACTATAAAGAACGTACAGAATGAAGCATTTTACATTCAACCCTATTCAATATCACCTCCTAAGACACAGAATGAAGCTTTCTATATACAGCCCCTTTCCGTACCACCTCCTAAAGTACAAAATGAAGCGTTCTATATACAACAAATAACAGTACATGAAAACGTACAAAATGAAGCGTTTTTCATACAACCGGTACAAATAAAAGTTACACATATTACCATTCCTGAATATATCCATTTCGTTTCGATTCCTCAAGGCTACTATAATTCTTTAAGTCTAAGTATAAGCGTTTCAACTGAATTACAATTAGCAAAACAATATAGTTTCGAAATATCTTATAACGTTACAGTTTCTACACAAATTAAGACTACTACAATACCTACACCTCAAAATGTAGAATTAGATGCTATAGAAGTAGGTATATTTATTCCTGCATTATACTTTTTAGGGAAGAAACTGTATAATAAACTAGTAAAGAGGCGTAAAAAATGACGTTGCAAATTACCCCATATGCACAGCAAACAGTTTATTTACCATTACCTAATGACCAAACTCCTTCGGGTGTGTTAATATATTCCCTTTCCTTTTATGATATAGGACTTAATTCATATATTACAAATTACCAATTACAATATTCATCTGAGTCAGTTTACGTTAATGCATTTGTTGCATATCCTCAGTCAGTATTTTCTTATACTACAAACAAAAATATTGTAATCTATAAAAATGAAGGGATATTTAATGAGAAAATGATAGGTTTTGTTAATACCGCTCTTGTAGTTTATGCCGACAATCAAATATCTGCAAATCAGGTACTTAGTAGACCCGTTTCTGGTGTACAATATGTTGCATTTTATCAAGACGATATCCTAATTTTCATGTCTTCTCCTCAAGGTGTTTATTTCTATTCAACAAAATATAATAAGTTCTATAACGTTTATGTACCTACTTCTATAAATTTAGTTTACCCTGCCGTCGGTTCGGTCTTGTTACTAGGCGGATATATATATTTTGCAATATGTACAATTAGTTTCAGTTCACCTAGTTCCGGTATTGTCCAAGTAACTGCTACATATTACCTATTATATACAAAGTTCTCATATAGTGACCTTACTCTATCTATATTAGTTAGCTGTAGTATATCAACTACACTTAATTCCTCACATGTAATAATAGATACAATATCTGTATCAAGCAGTGTTTTAGGTAACGGTAGTTATGTAGTTTTAGTAATGTTATTTTGTAGTTTGAATACAGTATGTATAAAAGTATTGGCTTATAATATTAATTCTTCAACCTATACTATTTATTCCAAATTATTTAATAATAGTATATTGTTTTTTTACACGTACTTTAAAACACAGACAAAACAACAAGGTACAACAATTTACTTGAATTTCAACTATTACCAACAGCAAATTAGTATTTACTCGTATTACATATTTTTAGTTATATACTGTATTTATGGATGTGTATTTATAGTTTCATTTAATTTTAATACAGGAAGCATAGAATATACGCCTATTCCACCTAATCCTCAAATAAATGTTGTTACAAGCCTCTTTATGTTGAGGAGTAATATCGTCTATGTCTTTTCTGGTTATTCATCTCCAATCCGATACGGTAATACGTATTATTTGCCGGTTAGTGTGTATTTATATCAAATAACTACAAGTGAGATGCTTTCCATAGAGTATACACAATACGCATTAGAGAAAAATACATTAATTATAAGTGGTACTGTTAAATACGTGCAAACCGGTGACCCTGCACCTAATGCGACAGTTAGTGTATATCTATACCAGAGCGTACAAGGTCATTCATATGCAGTATCAACGTTATTAACTCAAACTACAACAGACCAGAACGGGAACTTTCAAATAGTATATCAATTCCCCAATTCGCCTAATGACGCTAACATTATAGTAACTGCAAGTGTAGACCCTGTCGTAATGGAAGTAGTTTATCCTAAAGTTTCCAAACCAAAACCATCCATGGTGACCTACCCATGACTGACTATGTATCGTTAAGTGCAATAACATTTGATGTCATATCTGTACTTTACATTTTTTATAAAGTGAAGCAAATACAAGACCAACAGAGTGAAAAAAAAGTAAGGGAAATAGTAAGAGACGAGTTAGAAAAGGACGCATATAAGGAAGAAATCAAGCAGATAGTGAAGGAAAGTATTAATGAAAGCGACTTAAATAAACAAGTGAATAAACTTATCCTTATCCTTTGTACTAATATTCCGGAATTAAGAAAAAGCTCGTTATGTAACTCTTAATATTTCTTTTATCCATCTAGAATACACGTTCTCAGGACTGTAATAGTCTAGGTAGTCATTCCTATCAAAACTTGGTTTAAAGTCTATAAGTTCATAAAGGGCTTTCTCAACGTCTTGGATATCCATGCTCACAAAGTTACCTACATGAACCTTATTATCATACCATAACCTAATCCTACCGTTAGTTTTTATCCATACTACGTCTTCTTTCCTTATTGGTATATCAACCCATGCACCTCTTTCCGGAATTGCAACTTTAAGACCGAGTGCTAAAGCTTCAGCTACTGGTATTTCAAAAGCACCGCCTCTAACGGGATAGAGAAAGTATTCACATTCCCCAAAATATCTAAAATATAACCGCTCATCAAGGTCATCTGTTAAAGGATAAGCCCTAACTCCTTTCCTTACTAGCTCTAGAAAGTAAGCCATGTTTACTCTTGCATTTGCGAAATGGTTCAAGTAGTGAGGTAAGACCTCTTCTACAAGGTCAAGCCCTTTCCTTTCTTTACTGTGAGGTGCATAAACCCAAAAATAGTCCTTCTTTTTTTCTACTTTCACTGACCTTATAACGTCACTATTTATTGCATGAGGCAAAACTATTACTTTCGTATTCACTCCAGTAAAGCCTTGTGCTGACCACTTAGATGGTGTGATTATTAAGTCAAAATCATAATCATTTATTTGGGATATTACACTTTCCGAAAGTTTATCAGTATCTGATACTTCAAAACCTATAACTCTAGCCTTTCTGAATAGTGGTAATTTTCTACCGAAGAACGTCCAGAAAAATACAATATCCGGTTTGAATTTATCGTAAACCTCTTTCGCCTTGTCAAAGCTTGTTATCATATACCTTATATTATATTTAGAAAGGACAGAGGTAAACAAATCAAGTTGTCTAAAAAATGAACTAGTCCTACTTACGTCCGTTACAAACATTATTGATGTCATACGAAATATTTATTAGTTGAAAATTAAAAACTTAACATATGAAGTATATTCCATGCCAATTATTATTTAAAGCTTGGAGATATTTTATGATGTCATGCTCTGGAGTTAGTGACCAACAGACCTTAGCATGTGCTGATACAAGTTACATGCTCTCATTATACTTCTTTGGCAGTGATGTTAGTAGACATTGTAGAGAAAGGTTTAGGATTGCAGTAGAAGAGTATAAGAATAATGTGCATAACAGAAAAAAAGCGTGGCTTCTATTTAATAGAAATTTGAGCCATATAATGGATTACGAATTAACTAAGTACGGCATTCATAGAGCTGACCCTGTAGAAATTATCAAAAGCTTGTATAGCACAACTGATACACTTGGTTTGTGAAATTCCGTATTTGTCTCTCAACTTCATTAACATTACTTTTAGCTCCTCATCTATCCATAAGGCTATCCTAGTACCACTACTTTTCTTATCTTGACTTATACATTCTTCAAATTTCTTTAACATTTCTGGATTTTTTTCTAACTCATTGATTATTATTTTTAACAGTTCTTTTTTGTGGTAATATTTTTTTCTCGTTTCTAAGAAATACGTTTGGATTTTATTTAACGCTATCGAGTCTTCTTTAGTAATTGAAGCGGAATACATGTATGTATATTAGGTTCAAAACTTTTATTTTTTTTCTTCAAAACCGCAAAACTTAAAAACATCAAAACACAAGTGTACATGACCAGAAATGCACATAGAAATAAAGATAGAAATAGATGAGCAAAAGGATGGAAGTCTATTAATAAAATATAAGGGGATGCCTATTGGAGAACTAGGGGACGTAAAACCACTTGCTGAATTAAGCAAATTAAATGACTTAATAAAGTTAAGGTCAAAAATAATGTTCAGTGATAAGTTACTTAATGATTTGAACCAGGAAATAGAGTACAGGTTAGCCCGGTTATTGGCTTTTTATCACACAGAACCATAAGCTTTTTTTGTTTTTTTGAGTACTATTTTTTATGCCCGTTATTCAAATAGTTATGACACTAGAGTACACTGAAGACCACCCCCTTTACATTGATGCCCAAATCTGCTTTTACTCCAAAAGAGTTAGACGGTACCAAATAGAGAACGCGAAACTCCAACTCCTTTATAAACTAGATTACCTTTTCAACCCGGAAATAACAAACATGATGAACTTAGTAGGCATAGAAAGGATTCACAAGAGAAGAGCAGAAAGACAAGGTCTTGATTGCCCGGAATACCCGGAGAGTCATATAGTAATAATATGGAAGCATAAGGACGACGAGGTTCCATCAAAATACGATGAATATGAGAAGATTGACGTATAGAAAGTCTTTTTTAGTTGTTTTGATTATTTGAGTGTATGAAGATAGGAAAAATTGAGATAAAGGAAGGGGATAGAATACGTTTTATGATAGGAATTAGGATTTTTATTGGTACTATAAAACAAATAACCGAATACAATGATGTGATTGTAGAAGACTTATTAGGGAACATAATAGCGTTCAAGCCAAGGAATGCGAAATTTATACAATTATTAACGGAAGAAGAATGGAATAGGATTTTAGAAAGATACAATCAAAATAAAAATCAAAATAAGAAATAAAAAAAAGATTATTTTTTACATAAAGATGGATTCACGAATACAAACATGGGCTGTTTGAATTTACTAGGCTTTTGCTGTACACATACTCTAAACATTTTACCGTTATTTAATCCCTTGTCTAACAACCTTCTAATGACCATGTCTATTGCTTTGGATGAAGTCCTTACGTTATACTCCTTCCCATCTTCAGTCTTTACTACCATATGGATTGTATTGAAATTCTCACCTTCAGTTATTTCCGCATGTTCCAAAATCAGTACTTTGCCTACAAATTGGTCTAGCGTCAATTCTTCTTCTGTAAAATCTACAATCTCTTCTTTTTCTTCCTTCTCTTCTCCTTTCTCTTCCTCAAACACTTCCGGTTCTTTTCCTTTAGCCATTTTTGGTCATGTAAATATTCGTTTAGAACTATTTAAGCTTTGCTTTTTTGCGTCAATCAATCAAAAGCCTTTTAAAATCATTATATATAATATATATTATGTACAAGTTAGAGGATATTCTCACCAAATTACAGATTAAAACATTAAATGAGTTTCAAAAACAAGTCCTAAACGTTTTTTTGAATTCATCTAAAAATATTTTATTAATTGCACCTACAGGAATAGGAAAAACTACAATTGCTGAAATAATAACGTTAATGAGTCAGAATAAGAGCGTTTACATTTCACCACTAAGGGCATTATCATACCAAGTTTACAATGAGTTAAGCCAAATAGAGCCGGTAAGGTTAGCTACTGGAGACGTTTACATAGATGACCAAGAAGAGGTTGAAGAGAGAATTATCATGACAACCTATGAGAAAATGGATAGTATGATAAGGAGAAATTACGAATGGTTGAACCAAGTGAGTACAATATTCCTAGATGAACTTCATAACATGAGAGACCCAAAGAGGAGTGAAGCTATTGAATTAGTATTACAATGGGCTTTAGAAAAAGGAAAGAGGATTATAACCGCTTCCGCTACAGTAGGAGAAATTGAAAAAATTGCCGATTGGTTGAATGCCGAAATTATAAGAGCTGATAAGAGACCTGTACCACTCTTTGAATATGTTAAATACGGGAATAAATTAATAAATAAAGAAGGTAAAGTAATAGAACTCAAAAAAGACCTTATTGAATACATTCTAGACAAAGGTAAGAATATACTGATATTTGAGAACACTAGAAAGAGAGCAGAGAGTGAATATGACCGCCTTAAAACGATTTATGGAGATAAGGTGATATTATTCCATGGAGGTTTATCAAGAGAAGAGAGAGAAGAGGCTCTCCAGAAAATAATTAAAGGAGAAGTAAAAATAGTAGTTTCAACAACCGCATTAGGTCAAGGTGTCAATTTACCAATTTATTGCGTTTTATTGAAGGAAATGGAATTACCGCAGATAGAAAATGGTAGATTTGTAGGGTGGAGGAGGCTTACAATTAATGAATATAAGCAAATTGCCGGTAGAGCCGGAAGACCACGTTTTGATAAGGAGGGAATAGCAATAATTGAGGCAAAGAGTGAATACCAGGCTAAGCTATTCACGAATTACCTAAAAGATAATTATGAAAGCATAAAATCTTACCTAACGCCATTTAAATTCATACTTGTACATTTGAGTAGAAATGAAACGGAAACAGAAAATGAGTTATTGACCGCGATAAAATACACTTACACTTTAAGAAACATTAATATCAGAGAAATTAAATTAACACTTGATAAGATGAACGATTTAGAGATTATAACAGAATATATAACAAACAATGAAAAATATTACAGTTTGTTACCATTCGGTAGAGCATTATCCTATAGCTATTTAGACCTTGAGGACGCTGAATACTATAGGGCTGTGTTAAAAATGAAAGACTTTGACATAATTCATATTATTGCAAATTCTCCAAAAGTAATTGAAGTGAGTAGAAATGCAGATGTTGAGAACTTGTTAAGGGATTGGGTTCATGGGAAAGAATTGAAAGAATTAACAAAATATGGCACAAATATCACGGAAAAGGACGTTAAAAATATAATTGATGCTTCAACATGGCAAAGTTATTCATTTTATGCTATTTTGAAAGCATTAAACCATAAAGAAACCAATAATGCTTTATTTACATGGCTGGAGGTTGAGGCTGGAGTACCTAAAAACGCTCTAAATTTAGTGAGATTAAAGGGAATCGGTAGGAAATTGGCATTATTCCTTTATCAACATGGTTACGGTACTAAAAAAGAGATATGTAGTGACATACAAAATGTAATTGCAGTAATGGAGAAAGATGAAGAAATGAAAAAGCAAACATGGAGAATTAAAGAATTATGTAAATCAAAGAAGTGAGAAAATGACCAATATCATAAAACTTGATTATGATATAAAACATGAATATTTCCAAAAATATATAAATTTTGATGAGTTTATAAGGACTAGAATAATAATTTTGGAATCTTTAGGATATAAAGTGAAGAAATGGGAATTTACGGAAACTAAACATGGTTATCATTTAATAATAGAAATTGATAAAGACTTAACGCTCCAGAGAATATTTGAACTACAATTTCTTTTAGGAGATGACCATAATAGAGTGAATTATAACTTTTTCAGATTGGAAAATTGGGGCGAAAAATATGCAAAATATTTCAACCTTCTTTTTACTAAAAAATTCAAACGTAAATGAGCAAACGTTTTAAATTTATGATATTACATTTAGACTTGGTGAGTGAAATGATAGTTACAATTGAAAAGCAAATTTATGATAAATTGAAAGAAGAAGCGGAAAAGAAAAAGATAAGTGTAGGGGCTATAATTAGAGAATTACTTCTAAGCTATTTTAATCTAGAAGATGACACTAAAGCATATTCCAAAAGAGAAGTAAATAATGAAACAATTACAATAGGAGATAAACAGTATGTAAGAGTTAATGTAAAACTAAGCAAAGAAAACGAATTATTGATAAAGAATGAACTGAAAAAGAGAAGAATGAGCGTAAATAAACTACTAAAAAATGAGATTTTAAAAAATTATGCGATTCCAGGGTTGTAGTATTTCAGTTCTACTTCTATCGTATGCTCATCAATTTTTTTAACATCTATCTTGTTCTCATAGACCTCAAAATACCAAATGTCATATCCTATTTCATTCAATTCCTCAACAGTCTTTATTACCTTTCCTTCTTCAAGTCTCTTTTTGAGAATTATCGAAATCAACTTATCACCAGGCTTTAGCTGTATTTGTATTCTATTGAATTTTATCTCCACACCAAAGATATTTGATAATGCCTCTGCAGTTGATTGATGTCCTACAGCACTGATAAACGGCTCACTTTGCAATATTTTCTTTGCTTCTTCTACAGTTATTTCCTTTGCCTTTATTATATATTCCTTACCGCTCTTCAACGGTAAGGTAGCCGAATTGAGTATGTAGAGCATGAAATCAAATAGCCAAAACACCTATATAAATCTTTCTGAAACAAATATATAAATGATTTAACGTGAATATAATAATGAGAAGAAATGAGCTATACAATAAGAATTCCCCAAAAATATTTCTATAAAGTCAAAGAAATATGCAAAAACTATAACAGTTACAGAGAATGCATAATGAGAGAATTAGAAAAGAAATACAATTTCAAAATATACAGTGCAGAAAAATCACACGATACAAGAATTTATGAAGACATAATACCTAAGCCAATATTCATAATTATTTTTAGAGAAGAAAACAAAAATTTAGAAGAATTAGCAAAACGCTTGAATAAAACAAAATATGAACTAATAATGAGTCTTTTTAAATGAAAAAAATAAAAATATTTTTTTTAGTCTACTGCATAATTTATTGTATAAAAGTTTAATCTCTCAAACCTTTCGGGAATTACTATTAGCCCATGTTCATTATGAATCAATAACGTTTTATCATAGAAAGGTACTATAAAATGAGAGTTTGCAAAGTTCAGTATACCGTTTCTATCTTCAAGCAATGCTTTCCTTAGCCCTCTCTTTCTGTAACTATTAACTTCATAGTTTGTTACAATTAAATCTCCTTGTCTCACTAGAAACCTATCTCCTAATTTTATTTGATTAGTCAAGTCGTGTTTCTCATATACAGAACTCATTAAAAAATTTACTTGACTTAAACTTTTTTGGATTTGAATTTGCATGCTCATTTCTGGTCTACATAAGATTATGATATCATAATTTATAAGCTTTTGCTTTTATGTATACATGGGAAAATATGATAAAAGAAGATAGTAAAATAATCAGATTAATGTACATATTAAAAGATTTTAATGAATTTTTACCTGGAATAAGATACATAAAGAAATATAACTACAAGTTGAGGGGCTATGAATATGAATTACATAAACTGAATGAAAATACAATATATATGTATTTAATGCATAATAAAATAGAGATAATCAAAAAGAATGAAAACAAGTTTGAAGTAACTATAAATTTCAATGATTTTCAAAGTATTGCAGAAAAGAGAAGACTAACGAAATTTATGATGATAGATAATACGCCGTTTTTCGAAAGTCTTGTATATTTCAAAGGAAACAAAATATATTTCAGATTTAAAGATTTATGGTATGTTTACAGAGACAAGAAAAATATTGCAAAATTAACATTTGTTAAAAAAACTGAAAAGTATTATCTAGTATTACCAGAATTGCAAAAAAGACCATTACCAGAAAGAGAATATGGATTTCCGATAATTCCAGGTTTACTATATCTGAATAAAATAAACGATAGAAAAGTAACTGATATCATAGAATATTACAAAAAGAAATACAAAGGAATGCCGTATTTTCTAAGACTAAAATTAAAGAACAGAAAAATAGAATATGCTATCTTCAAAATGATGATAAATAAAAATATAATAAAATACGATAAATCTATAGAATTTGATAAACATACATTAACCCATTTAAAAATAGAAAATTATGACATAGAAACTTACAAATTTGAATTTACTAACATGTTTGTATATAATGATGAAAGACTGCACGGTATTGATTTCCCATTAGCAAAAGATATAATAATTCAAGATTATGATTATGACACTGTAAATCAGATGTTATTGAAAATTATAACGCCTTACAAAGAGGTATACTTATGCGGAATAGATTACAGAAATGATTTATGGTGTGTAAGATTATCAAATTTCATGCTTAAGTACAAGATTAAGTCAGTTTATAGAGTGTTATACGATTTAGATGAAAACACTAAAGTTTTTGAATTTTAATTCATAATTATTTTTTTATTTCATGATTTTTCTCAAGTTTTTGATAATATCTCAACCTTTTTGGTAATATCAACATTTTCGATTTAAATAGTAATACTCATTAAGTTTATTTACATGAAAATAAAATATGAAATATTACATGTTGAGATAAAATCAAATCAAATATATGTTTCATTAAAAATAATAAAAAACGGTTCAATTGAAGTATTCAATAGTGTACCAATTGAAAACGTAAACTTGATAATAGAAAATTTCAAGTTCAATAGCCTGGAAAATCAAGTTTAAAATTGAAAGAACATATAATTTTTCTTAGCCCGTAAGTAAAAATCTTTTTAAACCCCGCCCCTTACTTTACTAGAAAAGCTTTTTAACCCTCAAAACTCAACTTTTGCCCTTCAAAGCCCTTAAATTTATGACAAAAAACGGCGTAAAATCGTTTTTAAAGAAAAAACTTTTTCGAAAGAATATAGCCCAAATCAGAAAAATCTTTGAGAAGAAATTTATTGAATTTTTCATTTCACATGCAGCCGTGAAAAAAAAATTGTAAGTAAAATTTTTCCAGTACAATTTTTATAACACTGTTTTTTTATCTCTTTTTTGATTTTTTTTCGATTTCTTTTTTATCACAGTTTTAATGTGATAATTCCTAAATTCAAAAAAATAAAAAATCAAAACGCTTAAAAAAACTGAATGAAAAAAACTGAATTTTTCTCTTACAATTTAGACAACGACGGCACTGGGGTCTAATTGAAAAATTCTACTTTTAAAGTAACTTTTTTGTTCTCTTCTTAAAGACAAAGATTTATATATATATAAGAGGAATAATAAGTAGGGAATAGTATGCAAATAGAAGATAAATCAATAATCGAAATAAAAGAAAAAGAAATAAGAGAAAAGATAGAGAATTTTTTAAAAGAATGTAGAATAGATTTTGTAAACAAGAAAAACGAAATAAGGATAAAAGGAATATTAGAATATACAAATCTAGACTTAATACCCGCAATAGTACTAAGATTATGTGAGTACAGTCATTTAACAATTGAAAAACACTTAGAACAAACCAGAATAATATATGAAAGAAATTGGGGAAATAAGGCGTTAAAGGAAATAACTGTAGAAAGGATAAATATTCCATATGATAGACCGCATATAGAATATAGATATGGTGAGTTAGTTCTTTATTTCTAACCCTTTTTTTTATTCTCCATTTTTCTCCTTTTCGTAATATTATTTCTGTTCATTTATCTCTATTCTCTCTTATTTAACATTCTTGACAAAGAGAAGAAGACTTATATATATAATAAATGAATAATATGATAGTGAACAATATGAGACAAGACTTTAGCGTATTCGAATTCAATAAATTAATGAATGAAGCTAAACCAATTTTTTCAACAAGTAATAGAAAATTTTTTGTAAATGCAAAAACATTAGAAAAATTAAATCTATTACTAGTACAAGAAAAAATATTTATGTGTAGAACTAACGATTTTGACAATAATCAAATAAGCATGTCATTAAATGACATATATAGCATAATAGAATCAAGATTAAAAAGAAAAATTGACAAAATCATAAAAAGAAGAACTGAAGAGAGTCTTTGTGAAATTACAAATTATTACATTTTTACACTAAAATAAGTTATTCTCTTTTTTTTATGCCCTATTTTTCTCATCTTTGTAATCATATTCCAGTTAAACTATTTTCTTGAACCCCTCATTCTTAATAAAGAGAAAAAGACTTATATATATATAAAAGGAATATTAAAAAGGAGTGAATAGTATGTTAGGAGAGTTAACAAAAAAATGCCCTAAAACAAGAAAAATACTAAGAGAAGAAGCGGGAATAGTTGAAACCAATGCAGAGATACAAAGTATAATTGTTGAAAAAGAGTACCCGTTTTCAACAGAAATTTGGTATAAGGTAAAAAATAAAGAAGGAAAAGAATTGTATTTAAATAAAAACGTTATGGGAATGGTATATCTTGATTTAATAGATGAACTACTAAATTGTGAAAAATTAGATGAAAAAATTAAAGAACAATTAAAGAGAGAGAAAGAAGAACTAGAGAAATCGTGGAATGAGTATATAAGAGACCCATAATTTTTTTTATTTTAAAAATTTTTTTCACGTTTCTGATTCTATTTCTTTTCATTTACAAAACCTTAGCATAAAAATAAAATATCAAATCGGAAAAAAATATAACATAAAAAAATATGAAATAAAAAAATTAATATGGCTTAGATAATTGATAGTAAATATTCCTAAGAATCAACATATCCATAATCATTTCAATGATTTTTTTGTCATTTATATATTGCAAACATTCACTATTGAAATACATTATCCCGCTTAACCACGTATCGGATAAAGATGGCAATTCATCAAACAATTGGTCTACAAATCTAGCCATATCGCAATGGTATTCAGGGCTTATCTCTTTTCCAGCACTATTCCATATGAATCCTTTCAGCCTCCATAAAACATATGCTACATTTGTCTGACTTAATAATGGCTCCTTAAGATTTTCAATTTTGTATTTTTCAATTATTTTTTTAATTATTTCCTCTAACTCCTTACTCATACTTTTCACTGATATAAATATACGGTAAAAACATATATAAATCTGTTTCTCTTAATCAAGAATGGAAAAGAAAGAATAAACAAAAAAAGATTTAAATATCAAAAAAACAAATCTCTTAACTATGAATCAAGAACTATCCGAATTATTAACAAAAATTGTAAACATAAAATTACAAGGTCAAATGTTTTTCTATAAAGATAAAATTCAATTGTATGTAAGAACTGAAGACGAAAAAATAAAGGAAATAGAAAATATACTAAAAGAAAAAGGATACAAAGAATGCATAAAAATAAAAGAAGAAAATATGACAACAAAAATATATAAAAAAGGAGAAAAAATAATCTCAATCATAGAAAAAGAATACAACACCGAAATAAACATATATTATTAAGGTAAACGAATTTTTTTTAACAACCCTATTTCTAGCGAATTGTTGACCGAAAGATTTTTAAGCCCGGAATGCGAATGTATAGCTTTAACCCCCCGCACGTCTACTACCTACTACTACTACTAACCTAAATCAAAAGAATAAATAATAATAAAAAAGAAAAATAGAATAAAAAGAATCGAAAGAAAAGAATAGAAAAGAAATAATAGAAAAGAAAAAAATAGAATAAATAGTATAGAATAGAAAAAAAATTCAAAACCGAAAAATATTGAATCTCTGTGG
>JGI20129J51889_1000081_pt1 | contig 26731 bp, 41 predicted proteins | sample MonGeyMetagenome_FD_51889 | JGI IMG/M metagenome (IMG submission 51889)
CAAGCGGCTTGCCGAACTCCGAAGGGTTGATCCTGACGTAGTCCTCGGCCTCGATTAGACGGAAAGGCATGGGGCTATCCTATCCCCTCTTTTTAAGCACAACGCCTCAAAGCGCCACCAACTCCCCGTCGTGGAATAGGGCCACCGCGAGTCCCCTCCTCCTCGCCTCCCCTACAACCTCGGCGTCGCCCGACAGCACCACGCCGCCGATGCGCCCCGCCGCCTCCACCACGGACCTGTCCGCAGGACCCGCCGCGTCGACGACGAAGGGAGCAAGCATCCGCGCCACCTTGACGGCCACCCTCGCCTTCCGGCTTCTACGGGCCAGCGTCTGCAGCTCCTCCAGCACCGCGTAGGTGGTGAAGACGGCGTGTTCGGCCAGCGCGGCCGGGTCCACCCTCCGCTCCACCAGATATATGAGCGAAGAGGTGTCCACGACGAGCCTCAAAGCCCCACCACCGATATGCCCAGCTTCTCCGCCGCCCTTCTGAACGCATCCGACCTGGCGGCCATGATCAGCTGGAGGCCCTTCTCCCTCGCCAGGTCCAGATACGTCGCCAGGAGCCCCTCAGCGTAGCTGTCAGGCACGGCGAGATCCACGTCGTCGATGGCCACCACGCTCCCTCCGTTGGAGAGTATGAGCTGCGTCAAGACGGGCAGAACGGCCTTGGTGAAATTGCCGACGTTATACGCGTTGGTCCACGCGCCGCCGGCCTTGACGTACATGGCTATCCTCCCCGTGGACACCAGCCCCACCCTTACGTCGTCTATCCCGGCGGCCTTCAGGAGGCCGTAGAGGTGGTCCCTAAGCGGCTCGAACTGCGGTTGCGACAAGATCCGCGAGATCTGGTGGGCGGTGTACTGCCCCTCGGGCCCTACGCTCGTCGCCGGCAGAAGATCCACATGGGTCTCGTAGGTGTACTTCCACGCCGCCAGCCTCCTGCCGCTTATGAAGTAGTAGGCGTCCTTCAGCCCCACCCTCAGGTCGAGCAGGATCCTCTCAGCCCTCCTGAAGACCTCGTCGTCGACCTGGCCGCAGGGTATCAGGACGTCCTCGTTCAAGACCGCGTAGGGCGCGGCGCAGAGCTCCGCGTCCAGGCCCTCGGGGTACACCACCCTGCCCCTCTGGCCGCTCTTCGCCACGCGCAGAAGTTGCCGGAAGTTCTCGTAGACGGCCTGCTCGACGTATCCGCCCTTGGTGGCGTAGGAGTAGCTGTAGCCGTATAGGCCGCCCTCGAGGGCCCAGTGGGCCTCTATGGTGAACGGCGTCGACGTGTCGCCGCCTCTATGCACGTCCTCGGCCTCATGGATTATCAGCAGAGGCCCTTCGAGCAGGATCCACTGCTCGCCTCTGCTCTGCATCAGCATGGAGAGCGCCTCGAGGAGGGAGGTCTTACCAGAGTTCGGCGGGCCGAAGAGAAGGACGTGGCCCTCTAGATCCACGCAGCGGTCCAACGCCCTGAAGTTACGGGCGCAGAGCCGCCTCAGCTCCATAGCCTCGCAAGCTCGTCCCTATACCTCCTCAGCATCTCGTCCAGCTCCTCTTGAGGCGTGTCGGGAGCTATCTCCCTGCACCTAGGTATTATGTGTATGTGGAGGTGGGACTCCACGCCGGCGCCGGCCGCCCTGCCCACGTTTATGCCCACCAAGACGTCTCCACACCCGGCGGCCGCCACCACGGCGTTTTTCACGAGGAAGGCCTCTCTCAGCAAGCCGGCGAGCTCCTCGTCGTCCAGCTCCTCCAGATCGCCCACGTGCCTATAGGGAGCCACCATCACGTGGCCCCACATGTAGGGATACTTGTTCAAGAGGCCTATCGAGTACCTGCCTCTGAAGAACACCAAGTTGTCTCTGTCCGCCTCCGGCCTCCCTATATATTCGCAGAAGAAGCACCCCCTCCTGCTCTCCCCTGACACGATGTATCTATACCTCCACGGCGTCAAGACCACGCGAAACGCTCCCACCTGCCGCTCTACCCAACGCCTTTATAGGTTTTTCGAGGCGCCGCCCCCTAGGCCCTCCGGCCAGCCCGCGGACCGGGGGATGCGCGGATGGGCGCCCCGCGGCCGGCTCAGCTCTGCTCGACGCGTCTGGCCTTGACCAGTATGAATCTATCGGACACTATGTCGTATATTATCGAGAAGTCGCCCGACAGCATCTGCGCCAGCTCTACCTTCTCGCCGAAATCGAGGGAAATGCCGTATTGCCTCAACACCTCGTCTAGATCCGCCGAGTCCTCGGCCTTGAGGGAAATGAGCTTCGCCAATGCCCTCAGGTCCATCGTAGGTTTCGTCCCGCCGCATATTTTTAGGCAACGATCACGGATTTAAGGGGAAGCGGACTATTCCGCGTGCTCACGCTCCAGACGCCTGCAGTGGTGGCCATAGGCCGTAGGGCCGGGAGGCTCGCGGCTTACGACGTGGAGGGCGGTAAGTTCTACGACCTCCCCGTGGATCTGGAGGGCGTGGAGGTGGCCGAGCTCGGGCTGGACGGCGCCAACATCAGGTCTCACATAGTCATAGCCTCCTACGCCACGTCGTTGATAAAGGCCATAGCGGTCGACGGCGACGCCGAGGTGCTGGACGTCGGAGGGCTCAGGAAGATGCGGAGGGGGCCTGTCGCGATACAAGCCGTGAAGGGGCGAGAGCTGGGCAGGTGGGACGACGTGTGGAACAGGTTGATCCTCATAGGGGGGCAGGCAGGCATGCTGGCGGTGGGGGCCTCCAGAGCCGGCTCCCTCCTCCACCTGAATACGGCGCGGACGGACGCCCGCCACGTCAAGGCCTTGACGGACTCCCTGGAGTCCTTGAGGGCATTCGGCGAAGTCTCGGCGGCTTGTTCCTGCAGGCTGGGTCTACTTCCCGTGGAGCTACTGGCTAGGCGCGGCACCGAATATATATTGGTCAAGGTCTATATGAACGTCCAAAACAGGAGGAGCAACACGGCTGTGGTGATCAGAGGGTCCGGCGGCAATGTACACAAGAGGTTCATAGGTCCCCTGGAAAATCTCAATCTTTTTATCCAAGAGGCGTATAGGGCCTGATGGAGCGGGTTATCGTACTGGCGGGCGGCTTCGCCACCAGGCTGAGGCCTCTCAGCTACACAAGGCCCAAGCCCCTCTTCCCCGTGTTGGACAAGCCGATCATAGACTGGATTGTGGAGGGCGTGAGGGGCATAGCCCCCGTGGTCGTGTCAGCCCGTTATCTTTCCCACATGATCCGCGACTACGTCTCGAGGAGGTGGAGCGACGCGGCCGCCGTGATCGAGGAGAATAGGCCGCTGGGCGATGGAGGCGCCGTGGCGTACATAGCGGATATGCTCAGCCTAGACGGCCCTGTGCTGGTGGTCAACGGCGATGTGTTCACCGACATCGACTACTCCGCCGTCATAAAGGCCCATGAAAAACACGGCGGCGTGGCCACGATAGCCTTCGTCGAGGTGCCGCCCGAAAACGTGAGCAAATACGGCATAGCGATAGTGGACGACTCCATGAGGCTGAGGGGCTTCGTGGAGAAGCCGAAGGAGCCGCCGGGAGGCAGCCGGCTCGCCAACGCGGGCGTCTACGTGTTTGAGGCCGAGGCCCTCAAGGCGATCCCGAGGAGGAGAGGCGAAGTCAAGATAGCCAAGGACCTCATACCGGCCCTCCTGGAGAAACAAGATATATACGTCTATATACATAGAGGCATCTGGCACGACATAGGGACCCCCGCCGACTATCTTAAGGCCAACTTCGCCGCCCTCGACAAGTGGGGAGGCGCTGCAGAGAGGGCCGGGGCCGAGATCACGCCGCCCGTCTATATAGCTGAGGGCGTGGAGATAGGCGAGGGGGCCTCCATAGGCCCCTACGTGGTGTTGGGCTCAGGCGCCAGGGTGGGGAAGTACTCCAGGGTGAGGAACAGCGTGTTGATGAGGGGCGTGGCGGTGGAGCCGGGCTCCCACATATCGGGCAGCATAATAGGCGAGGAGAGCTACATAGGGAGGTGGGTCCGCGTGGTCGACGCCGTGATCGCCGACGGCGTCTACGTCAGAGATGAGGTGTCCGTGGGGAGGAACTCGTCGGTGGGCCCCAACAGAGAGGTCGTGGAGGACGTGCCTGAAGGCGCCACTCTGCCCTAGTCCTACCGATCACTGCCTCCATACCCACTGTCACCGAACCGGCTGACAATGCCCATATGGGAGGAGGAAAGGGGAATGGGTTAGGCGGCGAGCATGGCGGCGGCCGCGATGTGGAGGAGGTAGGGCGCGGGCCCGACGGCGTAGTTGCATGAAGGCGAGGCAGGCGCGCTGCCCAGGGGGACTGCTGGTATCGCGAAGGCCAGGGAGTACATGCAGGTTCTGCGAGGCGCGGCCGCGAGGAAGGAGAGGCAGGGCGCTTCAAGCTCTGCCGGGGTAAGGGCGGCCTTTCCCTCCCCGTTTTTCCTCCGGCCGTGGGCCCTCGGCGCGGAGGGGCGTTGAGCGCGGCCTATTCTAAACTTTTCTGTAAAGTCTATACTGCGCCTTAACCGAAGGCGCCGCTACGCCCTTCAGCGCTTTTAACCGCATTCATCCCTCCTCCAGCCTGGCCTCATCACTGCCCTTTCTGACTTTATTTAAAATAACGCGTAGCGCATTCTCCACGTCGGTCTTCGCGCGTATCCTCTTCCTGAAGGCATCGCCGGCATCTGCGGCGATGCGGGGGCCCTCTATGTATATCCTCGCGGTGGAGGTGGGCGATATGTAGGGCCTGAACACCAGACGCCTCTCCTCTACCTGCAGCGGGCCTGTGTAGGAGTAATACCGGGACTTCGTCGCCTTGGCTATCAGCGACATGAGCCTCGCCAGGATTCTGCCCGCCCTTGCGACGTCCTCGTCGTCTATCCTCTCCTCGCGTCCCCTGCCGACCACGGCGGAATAGACGCTCTTGGTCTCTCTGTGGTACTGCATCAAGAACGCGGCCTCGTCGCCTATCAGGGAGATGGACACGACGTAGGGGCTCACCACCACTGAGAGCAGAGGCTCCCTAGAGCCTCTCGAGCGGGTCGACGCCATTAGGGCATCTGTACTGCATCTTCCTGGCGCAGACGTCGCAGAAGAGATGGCCGGTCTTCTTGCAGAGATATCTATCCTCATATAGGTAGAGCCTCCTGCCGCACCTGCTGCATCGGCCCATCATCAAGGTCTTTATGGGGTAGACCACGAGAATCGCCCGTTGGCGATCCTATTTAAAATTTTGGCTACGTCCTCCTGCCGACAAGCCTCAAGACGACCCTCCCCCCGTCCTTGACGAGCTTGGCCCTCTCCGTGGCCAGGAGATAGGCGAGCGCCCTGTTGGGGTCGGCGCCGGCCTCCCTACACCGCTCCATGAACGAGGAGATGTCCTCGCCGTCTTTCAGCTCCACTTCGGCTATTGCCGGCGAATCGAGCCTCAGGACGCCCCTGACCAGCATATCCAGCTCTTCATGCACGTCGGCCAGCTTCCCGAGCACCTCAACCACGGCGCCCAGCTCCTTCATGAGCCTCGCCACGGCCTCGCTCAGCTCCTCGTCGCCGTAGCGCTGCGCCGCTCTGTCCAGATCCCTCAGGGCTCTGGCGAGGTCCCTCACCAAGTCCATATCCTCAGCACCCTATCCAACGTATTAGGGTGTGTCTTAACTAAGAACCTCAGGCGCGAATAGGCCGGGTATAATACCTCCTCCACGACCTCGTTCCACCCGATCTTCAGCAGGCCTGTGGCCAGATGTCTAGACCCGGCGTATCTGTCCGCCTCGTATTCATAGAGGCGCAGCAACGCCGTGTAGAGCAGAGATGCGCCCACCAGATGTATCCCTATTAAATAAAGAGATATATTAGTATATATATAATTAATTAAATATGATCTTAGAATAAATTCGCTTATTAAAAATATAAGTATTTTATACATATGGTGGAGCTTAATATGGCCCTCCTCGTGCCTCAAGGCGGCCTCTATCTCCTCGGGCTTCAACCTCGCCAGGAGGCCTGTGGTGGCTAGGATCAAGCTGCCGAAGGGCGTCTCGAAGGATATGGCGTTGGCCGAGCGGTCCTTAACCACGCACAAGCCTCTGGCCTTGAAGTGATAGGCCTCGTAGTCCCCAAGGACGGCGGGGTTCTCTAGAATCTGCTTTTTGTTCCTCTTGAGAAATTCTATATCTTTGTATTTTGTTTTTATAATTGTTATATAGTCTATTTTAATACATTTATTTTTTAGATACAAAAATAAAATAATATAGCTTGCGATGATGGCGGAGATCCCCATCGCCAGCTGCAGAGGTAGGTGGTGTAGCAGTAGGGCCGGCGGTACTGAGATGATGAATGGAAGGAATAGAAATATGGAGCTCATCTTAATCTCGGGCGGCTCTACCAGCCTGCCGGATCTCCAGGCCCCGATGATGGCGACGTTGTGTCTATCGTCTCTGACGAGCTCCCGCAGATATAGGAGATACGCCGCGCGCGCCTTCAAGCTGCGGAGTCTGGGCCTATCCACGTCTATGGGCTCGCCGTCGGCCAATATGACGCCGTCCCTCACCTCCAGCCTCGAGCCCAAGCCCAGCTTTCTCCACTGGTCGCTCAAGTCGATATACACGAAGAGGGGCGAAAACCGTAATATATTGGCGGCGATTACTGTAGTTTTTCCGACTCCAGGATCTCCAGGACCTTATCCGTCTCGTACCTCTCCAGGAGATCCCAGAGCTTGCCCGTTCGATAGAGCCCGTAGACTTTGCCCCGCGCGCTGCGTTTAATCACCGCGATGTATCCGCGATGTACCAGCTCGTCTAGAAAGCCCCTTATCATGACGGTCTTGGCCCGTATGTCCTTCCGGCTGTATATACTTAAGTCCTGGGCTATCTTAGATGGCCTAAATGTTATAAGATTACCCTTTGCATTTTTCGTTTGATCCTGCAAAAACTGTATGGTGATCCTTTTTATCACATAGGAATCGAGCTTATCGGAATATCTGTAAATTGTACGAAAGCCTTCCATATATCATCAGAATTCACCTCTTATTTATGCATTTCTTTTCTATTTAAATACTTTAATTTTTCTATAAATATTATTTTCTCTCTTATTTCATAGACAGTCCTTTCTATGTATGACAATTTATAATTTAGATAATTAAAATAAATTTCGCAGGGTTCTAGCTCTTTGACGTCGACGCCTAACGCCCTCAACGCGGCGGCGACCCTTTTTATCATTTCCTCATCTTTTCCCATATTAAATAAATTTATAAATTTTAATTATTTTATCATTTATTATAATCGACGAATTATTTATATTAAATCTATATGAAATATGTGGTTTAACAAGCACGATGTTAGTATGAGCCAGTATGTCTTCAGGAGGTATCACGTTGGTCACCATCACTACCCTTATGCCGTATTTCGCCATTTCGGTGATTATATGCCTTATTATATTTAGGCCAATTATATTTTGGGCCTCATCGATAATTAATAGTAATTTTATATCTTTTGTTATTGGCTTATTTCTAAATTTATTATATATAAATGTTAAAATTAATGATATTATTAATATTTTTTCTTCTACTAATGATAATTCGGATAGGTCAATAATTAAATTTCTATTATATTTAATAATGAACTCAAGAGGAATTTTGCCTTTATCCATGGCATCTAGTATATATTCTAGCCTCCGCAGTATCGCTGCCTTCATCTCGGTTTCGCTCTTCGTGGTCGTCAGGTATGAGTCGATCGCCTCCAGCAGATCCCTCGGCCTCTCTATCTTTTGGTCCTTTATAGATCTATATAGAAAATAAATTGATGGCTCATTTAGATTCAACGAAATACCTATTAATTCTGCAAGAATTTTTTTATTTAAGTTGGATATATTTAGTTTCAGCCTCGATGCCCGTATCTTGGGACCTATGCCGTACTCGCCGTTCCAGTCGATGACGAGCGTCTTTCTGCCGCTACGTCTGGCGATCTTCCGCGCGAGGGTCGTCTTGCCGGATCGGGTAGGCCCTATTATGGTCACATGTTTGTCCAGAGGCAGATAGACGGCGCCGGTGGAGCCTATGCCTATAAACACCTCGCCGTTTCTCCAGAGATATGCGGCAAGGGCCAGCGACAGTAGGGCTACCAGCGCGGCGTCGATCATGAGCTCGGCGCATCTCTTAATACCGCCGAGTTGGCGAACCACCTCGGCATAGCCCACCGATACCTCCAGAACCTGTCGTCGATAGCCGCCACGTACTTCTCCCGCCTCTCCAGGTCCCTCATGACTCTGCCCATCGCCTGCACCGAATTGCTGACGGCCGAGAAGAGCAACACGTGTTTAAAGCCGGAGAAACCCAACCCGTCGATGATCCGCATCTTGGCCTTCAGCCAGCCGTCCTTCACGTTAGGTATGGGGAACCCGACGAGGATGGCGGCGTCCGCATCTACGTTCACGCCCTCCGCAAGAGGGCTGCCGAAATACGTCATGACCACGTGGGGGACGTCTCCCAGCGGCCTATCCGATACGGGATACTCTTTAAAATTATCTATATAGTACTCATATATTTCTTTATTTGGGACGAACATCAATATTTTATGATAATTATTAAAAATATTTTTTAATATTCTTTTAATTAATAATATGGTTGATTTATTCATTCTATTTATATATCTTATCTTTATTGGATATATATCTATTATTAAATTATCGAAAAATACATTATCATAATTTATATATTTTAAGTTAAGAAATTTAATAAATATATCGGAAAAAGGGCTGGTTATCGACGCGCTCGCCAATATCGCGTTTCTCCCCCTCAGCAGTTCCCCCACTATCGGCAACAAGACGCAACGACGGGCGCCGAGATCGCACATCTTGTCGGAAGGGGGATCCCTCTCGACGGCTAGGTCGTGGAGCAGAAGGTTGTGGGCCTCGTCGATTATCACCAGATCGCTTTCCCTCAGCAGGTCGACGATGGACGAGAGGTATTCCTGGCTTTCGAGGTAGGATATGGGCAAAACTGCGATTCTGCTCTGGCGTCCCACCGCCTGTAGATACTCATACGGGCAAACCCCGGCATCATATATATCGTCTATTTTGAGAAATCTTTTATTTATATATCTATATTTAGCTTTACATATTCCCCTTTCGCGGAGCGACAGGCAGTCGGCCGCCGTCCTTGCGCCGAACTTGCAGAGGGCAGATCTCCCGAACATGAGGGCGGCGCCTCCGCCGTAGGCCGCCGTATATGAGTAAATCTGCCACGCCTCTAGGTGCGACCTGACGAAGAAGAGGGCCCTCCCGCCCGACTCGACGGCTATCCTGGCGAGCCTCCTGCTCTTCCCGAAGCCAGGCGGAGCTTGGAGCAATATCCCCACGTAGGGCAGGCAGTTTTAGAACACCTACGACCTCTCTATCTCCGCGAGCAAGCGCCTAATGGTCTCGCCGAGCTTGCTCTCGGAAATCTCCTCCAGATCGAGGCAGTTGCGGAGAATCCCGGCGAACAGCGCCCTTGCGACCTCCCTATCCCTCTCCCTCAGGACTCTATATTTATCCATGAGGTCGCCCGTCAGAACCTGCTCCACCTTGCCGGGATCCTCGGAGATCACGTGCTCCAGATCTCTAAGCTCGTCGACCACGTCGTCAAGCAGGTTGACGAACTCAGCAGGTTTGTTCGATATATCTATATTGACGTACGCCCTATTTATGCAGTATCTGACGAACCGGTACCGCAGCGCCTTGAGGGGGTCCATTATCGCTTGAGCTTCACCACGACGACGCCGTCCTCCCTCTTCTCCACCACCACGTCTATATAGCGAGGCGGCGCCTCTCTGCCTCTGGACCAAACCGCGGCGTTGACGGCGGGATCTATCCTCACCTTGCCCGGCTCCGCCTTCATGTGCCTCGCGGCGAACTCCCTGATTATGCCGATGGCCCTCTTGGCCCTCCGGGTGCGGGCCGCCCAGTAGGATCTGCGGAGACTGATCCTATACTCCCTCGACGCCACGACCTTGGCCTCCTCAGACATGGCCCACCGCAAGAACCACCTTTTTAAGCCTTGAGCTTAGCCCGCCTCCAGTACCGCCTGGCGGGGGACCTGGTCACCCTGTTCTTGGTCTTAATTCTGACCCAGGCTGGGGGATCTCTGTTGGAGCTCAAGGCGGCCGCGAGCCTGAGCTTCCTCCCCAACGCCTTATTGCGCGCCATGCCTCCGTCCGCGCGGGCCCTTTTTAAAGATTTCCTAAAAACGGAATCTGTACTCCTTCCTGCTCTTCTCGTATATCTGGGCCAAAATATCCTTGAGGTCCTCGTCGGTTATCGGGAGCTTAACCCTCCCGCTGGCCGCCAGGGAGATGAGCTGCTGCTCCAAGGCCTCGACCAGCTCAGGCCTCACTATCCTGAGGTTGTCCAGACGCGCGAGAGCTTCAGGCGTCAATATCCTCTTCAAGGCAAGCCGCCTCTGGGCCGCCAGCTCCTCCGCCCTCCTCCGAGCCTCCGCCTGTTCCTGCATCTCCTTCAGCTTCTTCTCGCGCAACCTCTCGAGCTCCTCGTCGCCGCCTTCGGCGGCCATCACTCCTTGGGCGGAGCCAGATATTTGGCCAACTCCGGCCTGCCCTTGACGAGCTCCTTCGCTACCCTGGTGGCGATCCTATCCACGAGCGACCGCCCCTCGGGCGTGACGACCCGCCCCCTCTTAGTCCTCGCCACGATGCCCGCCTGCTCCAGCTGGTGGAGCACCTTTCTTATCACGGCGCCGCCGGCCCTCCTGGTCCTCTTGCTCTTCGCCCCCCAGCCGACCTTCGCCCTATATCCGTAGTAGGTCCTCAACCTAGACAGCCCAACTGGCCCGTCCAGGTAGAGCCTTCTGACTATCGACGCAGCCCTCACGTACCACCAGTCGTCGTCCATGGGCGGCCTGTCCTTATTGGCGCCCGTCTTCACGTAGGCGGCCCATACGGGCGGCTTCACCTGGGCCACGTTGGTCTTTAGGTAGGCGGCGAGCTCCCTGATCAACAGATCCGCGGGCACGTCCTTAACCGAAACCACGTCACCGCCCCTAGCCGGCCTATTTAAAGCTTTTCCCCGGCCCCGGCCCGGCAAAAGATTTTTATAGGGCGTTCCGATAGCGGGGCCATGCGTTTTTGTCCCAACGACGGCTCGTTGCTGATGCCCGTCAGGAAGGGCTCAGCCGCTGTGTTGCGTTGCCCTAAATGCGGCTACGAGGAGCCCATAAACGACGCCGCCAGGTCGGCCTATAGGTCTAAATCCGCCGTCGAGAGGAGGAACGAGATACTCGTCGCGGACGCCGTGGCGGAGACCCTCCCCAAGACCAAGGCCGTATGCCCCAAGTGCGGCAACGAGGAGGCCTACGTCTGGGTCCAACAGACGAGGGCTGCCGACGAGCCCCCCACCCGTTTCTATAGATGCACCAGGTGCGGATACACCTGGAGGGAATACGCCTGATATTACAAGCCAAAGCTTATATTTGGCGACGCAACTGCGCACATGGCGAAGTACACCATCACGTATGCGGACGCCAAGGAGTGGTCCTACATCCTCGACTCCATAGCGGTGCTGGTCGAGGAGGCTGCGTTCGTCTTCCGGCAGGACGGCCTAGCCCTGAGGTCGCTGGACCCCTCGAGGACCGCCATGGTGGATCTGTTCATACCCAAGGAGGGCTTCGAGGAGTATCCGGAGCTCCAGTCCGAGGTCAAGATGGGGATAAACTTCAAGGACTTCAGGAAGCTCCTCAGGAGGCTCAAGAAGGGCGACAAGATATCTATAGAGATCGAGGAGTCGAAGCTTAGAGTCAAGCTGATAGGCAAGTCCATCCGCTCCATCACGCTCCCGCTGATCGAGACCGCCGCGGAGGAGCTCCCCACGCCCAAGGTCGTCTACACCGCCGCGGTCAAGACGGCCAGCGACGTGCTCAACCAAGCGCTGAGAGACGCGGACGCGGTCGCCGACTCGGTCAAGTTCGACGTGGATGAGGAGGCCCTCTACATCAGGGCGTCGAGCGACAGAGGCGAGGTGGAGGTCAAGCTGGACAAGGGCGGAGAGCTGGTCTACGAATTCGACGTCAAGGAGCCGGCCAGCGCCACCTTCTCCCTGGAGTACCTCGTGGACATAGCGGGCAGGGCCTCCAAGGTCAGCGACATAGTGTCCATAGAGCTAGCCACGGCGAAGCCCATATCCCTGACGTTCGACATACCGGCGGGAGGCAAATTGACCTACTTCGTGGCGCCCCATATAGAGCAGTAGGGAAAAAACGCTATTTCTCCTGCGCGCTCGCTAGGTCCGTCCCTATGGTCTCAGGTCCCAGGGCCGCCGCTATGCCGTATACGACTCCGGCGAGAATAAGCCAGAACGCGGCTATCATCCATATGTTTTCGCCCTCTATGGGCTTGAAGAGATCGAACAGAGGTATGGAGTAGAGCGGCATCCACGCGCTTATGAATATGCCCGAGGAATAGCCGAAGCCGACGCCGCTGGCCCTCCTCTGCGTGGCGAAACGCTCGGAGAGATATACGGGGACTAGGCGTCCGGCCAGCTGTCCACGTCCTCGAGCTCGCCGAGCTCCAGCCCAAGTTCGCCGAAATATCTACGGAAGGCCTCGTCGTCCGTCGCGGCCCTCCCGCCTAGGCCCGAGGCCTTGGCCAGCAGGGCCAGCTCAGCTATTTTACTCATTGCTGCATATCTGTACGCAAGGTGCTGTTCTCGAATCAATGCGTCGTCAGTCCTAAACGACGTGTTAGTTCAACTTATGTTTTCCATCGTCTTCTATCTCGGCACCTCAATTCAATATTTAGAGCTTCACCGTCTCTCCTTCGGCATGTTGATTCCACTTATGGCTTCCCTCTTTCGTTATTTTGATTCGATATTTGGTTTTATGTTGGCCTCTCCATGGAGCTGGGGGATGGTTGCGTTGAGGCAGTTCTGGTCGGCCGCGTCTTCGCCCCGGCGCTTGCGTTCGTCATGGGCGCCGCGATCGCGCTGGGGCGGCCCTCGTATGGTACCGCCTAATCGGCGTCGGCAACCCACCGGCCGTCCTCTACGCGATTCCTGCGGGCATCGTCGCCCTGTCGATATACGCTTACGCGGAGCGCCTATGTCCCGTGGAGGTTGGGCTCGGCGGCTCTCTAGGCATGGCGTTATACTTCGACCTCGCCGTCAACCGAAACGCCGTCTGGACGTGTCGGCGGCTCAGTTCAACTTAGATCTCTTCGCCGAATCTCCCTCGGCGCATCGGTTCCATTTGCGCCTCCCGCCGACTCTCCTCCCGGCGCTCGGTTCAATGCATCCGCTTCCTCCTTGCCGCCTCGGCCGCGTTCTCTCTACAGGATAGTCCCTCAGGACGTCCTGAGGGTAGCGCCCTGTCGGCGGCCTTGAGCCGAAGCGGCAGGGGACCGGATAAATGGAGCCGAGACGTCGTCTGGCTTAGATGGCGCATCGGTTCGGCTTGCGCCACGTCCTTAGGGCCAGCGGGGCGGCATCTCGTCGAATTCGCCCCGATGGCGAGAGAGGGGATGGAACAGCCGCCGATAGAAAAAGAGGCAGAGCTCGCCGCGCTCGGCAGTGCAACCTCCCGGGCGCCAGGGCATCCGCGGGGTTCTTGCGGCAGTCGTCCGCACAGCGCTTCAACGGTGCAGCGCCCCCGAATTCCGTCTCGAATTCTGTACGTTCTGCAACACGCCGACAAATTGAACCGCCTCGATTTTGTCCCTCCCCCTCGGCGGATTCTCCGACGCCTGCAGGGAGTAACTTCCGGGAAGCCTCAACAGGGGGTTAACCCCCTGTGGGCACCTCCCTCGGGGTGCTCCCTGAAAGGGCAGGGACAAAAAGGGGGATTGGGGTCGGCCACCGCGCGGAAGATCAACGCACTGCGTAGCGCCGCCCGAAAGGCCGCCCGAGGCCCCTCGCCTACAGGAAGCGCGGAGAAGGGCGCCGTCCGGGAGTTTTCACGTAGGGTTACCCCCATCAAAGCTCCCGCAGGTAAGGGGACCGATACAAATTCGCAACGCATCTCCTGTTCGCCCTCCGGGAGGCCTCACAGAGCCCTTGCCCGGCTCCCGTATGGGAAGACGAGGATCTCAGCCGCCTCTCCCGGATCTTCCGGCCGAGACGGCGAGGAGGATTCATTGATTGATAAAAATCCCAGCTTACCTTTCTATTGGAATGCGCCGAGGACTCCCCTATTTGTCCAATAGAAAAATTTGGCTTTCTATTGGAACACGCCGAGGGGGGTCGGCGCACCACAATAGAAAGGTTGCTCTGGACTGACATCTACAACAAATGTCAAAATAAAACTCCATGTCTGTCCGCCGACAGGGAGTTCAGCGAGAAGACTTGACAGGGGGCTAGCCCCCTGTCAAACCTTTCACAAATGCCCCCTGTCGGCGGGTCGATTCGATTTATGATGCCGGAGCCCGCCCATCCGTGGCCGTGACGGCCGGCGGAGTGCGGCTCACCCCGAGCGGGCGCGTCGCCGCGGATCTGACCATATCGGAGGGCGGCGCCGAGGTCAAATACGGCGTCTATCTGAGGAACAAGGTCGTGCTCCAGTTCATCTCGACCGACCGGGATCGCGCCGAGCTCGCGGCCCGCCTCCTGAGGCTTGCCGGCGTGGACGTCGAGGCGAAGAGGAGCGGGAGCCTCTGGTACGTCGTGGCGTACACGGACAAGCTCGCGGCCGGCCGCAGGGAGCTCAGGGAGGCCGTCGCCGGGATAGTCAGAGAGGCCCTCGCGAGGGGTTGGGTGGACGCCGGCAAGGCGGAGCGCTGGCTCAGGAGGTTGGAGAGGGGCTGCACGATACGGAGGGGCTGGCCGAAGTACGGCGTGGGGCTGGTCGAGGGCGCGCTGGTCGTCAGATATCAGTTCAACTAACCCCAAGGGCGTGAGGCGTGTGGCCAAGCGGCTTAAGGCAATGGGCCTTGTGAGGGGGCGCCACTTCACGGTGAGGATGCCGAAGGGCGGCGGGATGGGCTACGTCTTGATCCCCAGGGATGGCCTCGAGCACGCCGCTTGGCTGTCCGTACACGGCAAGGGGAGGCGGCAGAGGATGGCGGCCGAGTTCATCGTCTACATCCTCCGGAGGGCCAGGGAGAGGGGCGAGGACGTCTACGAGAAGGCCCTGGAGGTCGTGGAGGCGGGTAGGGCGAGGGGCTCCATGGGGCTCGCGGGCGTGAAGGGCAGGGAGGTAGAGGTGAACAACAGAAAACACGTGGTGACCGTCGTAGGCGGCGCCGCCGAGCTCGATAGGAGCCAAAGCGGCAAGCCCCTGCTGAGGATCAAGATAACGGCGGAGGTCGACGGCGTTAAGAACAGCTACACGATCACCTTCGGCAGGTACAGCAAAGACAACAAGATCTCGGGCTTCGCCATGGCGAGGGCCGATGCGCCGGGGGGCAAGGAGGCGGACGCCGAGAGGTTGGCCGCATTGGTGAAGGCCCTCACGGGCAAGGAGCCGTGGACGTACCACATGAAGGACGGCAGGATAGCGGTGATATGCGGCAGGAAGCACTTGGACGGCCTCGCCCGCTACGCCGAGCTGGCGGAGGCCATCGCGAAGTGGCTGGATGGGGCGGTGTAGCCTCCGCGATCCGCTTCCTCCTTACAGGTAAATTTTTCGGGAAGCTTGACAGGCAAGAACTTGCCTGTAAGGTTTCCCGAGGAATTCCCCTGTAAGGGAGAGGGAAAAGGGGGGTTCAGTTCTTGCAGAGGTCCGCCTTGACGGCGTGCGCTGTCATGAGCGGTATGATGGAGATCGTCGAGGCGAATATCGCCCCTAATACCATATTCCCAGCTTCATGAGCCGAGAGAAGGCCTATCGCGCGTAAGGCCAAGACGATCGATATGGAGAAGGCGGCGAACGCGGCAACCGTCAGATCGAGGGCGCGCACGAAGTTGTCGAGCTCTTCGCAGTCCATGTACGGCCATGGATGTATTTGCTGAACCAACAACAATACGCTACAGTCCTGCCTGACTTTCCTCCTTTCAGGGAGCATTAAAGAAAGGTTTTGACAGGGGGCTAGCCCCCTGTCGGGCTTTTCATGAATGCTCCCTGTAAGCGTGCGGCCGAGGGCGGACGGGGCCTGAAGCCGCGAAGGGCCCGGACGGCGGATTTCCGCGCCTCCAGCGGAGGAAACCGGAGGCGCGCGTTCGGCGGGCGCCTCGGCGGCATCTCCGACGGATTGAACCTCTTCAGGAGGGGAGGCGCCCGCCGGGCGCTTTTCCCTGCCCCTCTTCCCGTGCGCTTAAAGGGGCGCACCAAATGCCGGCGGCCGGCCCGGTCTGCGCTCAGCCCAAAGATCCCCGCAACCGAAACGGCTCGCCCTAGTCGACGGCGCATCGAATCAATAAAACGGCCTCCTCCAACCTAGATATGGGAAAGATCTCCATAGACGAACTTAGACGTCGCCTTGAGCTCGCGCTGAGGCTGGCCGAGCCGCCGACGGTGGAGGAGGTCCTGGCGGCCGTGGAGAAGAACGGCAAGCTCCGCGGCCCCGTGGATTGGGTATTTAAGGCGTGGAGGCTTTACGTCGACTATGTCGTCAAGGAAATTATCGATAGGTTTAAGCCGTCCGCCGAAGAGGAAGACCAGCTGAGGGATTTCGGCCGGAAGCTGAATACGCTTCTGGAGCGAGCCGAAAGGCAGGCGAAGGCCAAGCTGGCCATGATATACAACGCAATTGTTAACAATATCTATAGAATAGAGGGAAAGCGACTGTACACGCCACACGGAGTGTGGATGTACGTAAGAGAGGATTTTGCTCCATACATTCTAATTCATGGCATTAGTGCTTCAACACGCTTTCCGGACGTGTTGAAGCTACCCCGTGAAAAGCTGGAGTTATTCCAGTTGGGGTGGCGGGCAAGCGACGAAGGAAGTCACCATAATAAACCGTACATGAGCACTGCACAGCCCTGGCAAGTATTCAGTTGGGTTGCGACGAGATATGGAGTGCTCCACATGAATATCGATTCGGTTAGCTTGACATACGAGGGAGCGAGCGTAAGTGTACGCATCAAAGCGAAGGATTGGAGGCAGATGTGGGCCAAGGCGGAGGCCATAGATCTCGTCATGAGCCACTTTAAACTCGGGGTATGGGCGCCTTTGTTCACCATGTGGCTAGGGGATGGAGAGGCAGGCAAAAAGAGGGTTTTACGTAGCAAATATGAGCTGGTGGTCGCGGCCAAGGAGCCTTGGAAGTTGGGCTTGCCCATCAGCACAGAAGAGGCCCTCGTCGCCACTGGCAAGGAAGCATTTGTAAAGCTCAGAGAAGCCGCAGACATATACGGCAAACTGCTTGACATTCTGAGAATCCATAAGTGGATCGAAATAAAGCTGGCAACCGACGACACATTTAGGGCGGCCTACAAGCTGAGGACAAGGAGGGGTATAGACCTCCTTAGGGAGACGTACAGACAGAACGGCGTCGAGACCTCTGCCGGGCTGTTAGGCCGTGGAAACGGCAGACGGAGAGGCGGCGTGGTTGTAGCAGGCGTTGAGATGTCCTTGCATCTCGTCAACGGCACGGGCGGTTCGTTCAGGGCTGGACGCTATACCCACGATCTGGGAAGGCGCTGGAGGTCGCCGGGAGGCTTGAGTCAGCCGGGCTTAGGCCAAATATCGTGAAATCCAACGCCAAATACTATGTATATATCGCCACGGCGGATCTCCTAAAGCTGGCAGAGAGGGACGAAGCCGCCAGAAAGGCTATAGCGCTGTATCTCGCCGAAAAGGCTAAGAACGGCACGCCAAAGCAGAGAGAAATCGCCGAGAAAATCCTACAAAGACACCCTTTTTTGTCCACCGTTGAGTCTCCACATACGGGTATTAACTGCGAAGATGGCCAAGACAGAGCCCCGGACCTCGTCCAACACTTCCACCCCAGGGCCATTGGGTCAGCCAGCCGGCGAGGACTGCGCCGAGGTAGAGCAGGGCGACGTCGTTGTTAGCCGCGCCGAGGTACCATATATAGAACGAGGGGACTGCGAGGACCGCGGAGACTATTCCGGCTACGACCAAGGCCTTCCTTCTGCCCAGAAAGTCGGAGGACAGGCCCCACAGGGTGGCCGCTACGGCGGCCGCCACGCCGGAGATGGCGTAGTAGTAGCTGGCCGCGCCCTGGGTTAACCCGGCCCTAGTCAAGATGCCCGTGGCGAAGTCGAAGAGGGAGTAGCTGCTGAAGAAGAGGCCGGTCATGAACACGAAGACCGACAGGAAGGTCCAGAGAGCTGGCGGTCTGAACAGGCTGAAGAAAGGCACCTTCTCCAGATTGCCCTTCTTCTTCGTCTCGGAGAACACCGGCGTGTCGGGCATGGCGAATCTTATGTAGAGAGCGACGACGGCCGGTATCAGCCCAGTGAGGAATACATACCTCCAGGCGTAGGCCTGCATGGCGGCCTGCCCGAAGTATGCCGTGAAGGCGGCGACCACGAAGGCGCCTAACGCAGTTCCCCAGCTGAATGCCCCCTGGACTATGCCGCTGGTCATGCCCCTCCACCTGGGGGCGGAGTACTCCATGGCGAAGGGGTGGCCCGCCGCGTATTCGCCTCAAACGAAGATGCCCAGCACGAACCTGAGCGCTGAATATATCCAGAAGGCGGCCCAGCCCACTTGGTCGTACGTGGGTATCGCCGCGGTCAGCGCGCTGGCCGTGGAGTAGCCCACTATGGTTACCATCAACGTGTCCCGCCGGCCCCATTTGTCCGCAAGATTGCCGAAGATGGCGCTTCCGACCGGCCTCGCTATCAAGGTGAACGAGTAACCCACCAAGGTCAAGAAGTAGCCGATCACCTCCTGGGAAAGCGACTTAGGCAGTAGGACTAAGGCTAAGGTCGACGTCATGGCGGTCACGAAGGTCAGGTCGTAGGCGTCCAGGAAGAAGCCCAGAAATTGCGAAAAAATGGCGTTGGCCGCCTTAGGAGGCCATTTATAGTGTTCCGAGGACCATTGAACCATAGATCTGGGAATATATGGTTATAAATATTTTATTCTAAATGGTATTGTAGCTATGTCGCCTTCCGAGGTCGATATTACGTCAACTATTTTTATACCGCCGCGGCGCTCTGGACGTGGCCGCGAGGTTCCTCGAGGCGTTGTTCAGGAACTACTACAGAGGCGCGAGCCTCGACGTGCCGGAGATAGAGAGGCGGGAGGTGGGCTATCTGGCCCCGGACGGCGTCATGGTGAGGCATAGGTCGTTCAAGTCGGCCGAGGAGCTGAAGTCCTTCTGCGTCGAGAGGCCGCCGCTGGGGCTCTACTATTCGGCGGCCCTCTACGAGAGGCCGGACGAGAGGGATATGGACGCCAAGGGGTGGCTGGGCGCCGATCTGGTGTTCGACATAGACGGCGACCATCTCGACACGCCCAGCTGCAGAGGGATGGAGCTCCTCAACTACAGATGTCTCGAGGACGCGAGGGAGGAGGCGTTGAAGCTCCTCGACGCGTTGAGGAACGAGCTGGGCCTCGAGGGGTTGCCCGTCTACTCGGGCCATAGGGGGTTCCACGTCCACGTCAGGTCCGACGAGGTGAGGGGGCTTGACGCAGGCGAGCGCAGAAGGCTCGTGGACTTTCTCGTCGGCCGCAATCTAGACCTGTCCAAGCTGGAGGCGAGGGTCGGGAGGAGGGTCGTCAAGCTCTACGCCGAGGAGCCTCTGGGGAGTTTGGCGAGGCTCATGCGGGGTCTCGACGACGGGAGCTACTCCATAAGGATAGACGAGGTGGTGACCACCGACGTGCATAGGCTCATCAGAGCGCCGGGCTCCCTCAACAACAAGACGGGCTTCGCCGCGATCCCCCTGTCCTATTCCGACCTGGACCGAGACGCCGAGTCCATAGTGGAGAGGGCTCTGGCCTTCAGGAAGGGCGAGGTCCCCGTGAGGCTCAAGGAGCCCGTGGGGGAGGTCCTCGGCCTCGAGATAGGCCGCGAGGAGGCCGTAGTGCCGACCTACATAGCGATATATCTCTATCTGCAGGGCAAGGCCGAGCTGCAGATCGAGGGCGGCAGAGACGTCCGGGGGCGGCGGAGCTACGGAGGTTGAAGGAGGGCGCGGGGAGGATTTATTAAATAGGTCAAGATGTTTCGTGCTAGGCGAGATCTACGCGTGGCTCGAGGCCGAGATGAACTCCAAGCTTCTGGCCAAGCCGCCGGCTCCGTCCTACGCGGAGCTGGTCAACAGGTTGAACGAGGAGCTGAAAAGGACCGCGCTGCCGCCGGCGTTGGAGGAGGGCCTGAGGACCCAGATGGCCAGGGCCTTGGCCTCGATAATAGAGATCAGGGTTAGGAAGATCGCCATGGAGCTGTACCAAGGCAGAGAGCCCCGCGACCTGACCGCCGAGGAGGAGAGGCTGTGGGGATCCCTCAAGAGGACCATGGAGATGCCGTCGAGGACGTCCGGCAGATACGAGATAGTGGTGTTCCTAGACAAGTTCCCCATGATATCGACCTCGGACTTCAAACAGATAGGGCCGTTCAACAGGGGAGACCTCGCCAAGATGCCCACGGAGGACGCCAGGGAGCTCGAGGCGAAGGGCGTCGTGAGGCGGTTTCGACCGATCTAGTCGAGCGACCTGACTATATTGCCCAATATCTGGGACCTGCCGCCGGTCGGCTGGACCAAGACCCTGCCGCAGACGAGACATCTGACGACCATCGAGGCGTGGCTGAACACCACCTGCTCGTTGCCGCAGTCGGGGCACCGTATCCTCAGGAACTTGGTCCTCGGCTGAGGTATCAACACCTTGGAGAACCGGGGCGGCATGTCAGACCAGCTCCACCCTCTTCATCCTCCCGAGCGTCTTGTGGAGCTTATAGCCGCATTTGGAGCAGGTCAGCACGAGCGTTATCTTCTTGTTGACCTTGGCGAACCTCTTCTGCTTCGGCTTAGGCGACGATCCGTAGCCCTTGAGCTTCCGGTTGTACCTCCTCTGGCCTTCAGACAGCTCCCGCCTCTTCCCCTGGTGGTACATCGACACGGCGTGTTCCGTATACGTGTCGCATCTGGGGCAGTACGCCATCACCTTCTTAGGAAAGCGCATGCCCCGCCAGACATGCCCAGCTTAAAAACGTTGCGCCGGCTAGCACGGGCGGAGGTCCACCGCCGTCGTGTTTATCCTCGGCGTCCCTCCGTAGGGATTCGGCGTCCCGTCCACCAGAGCGTTGACGGGCCTCCCCTCGGCGTCCTTCGGGATCCCCCTCATCAACAGCACGCCGCGCGGGACGTCGGGGTCGGCCACAAGCCTGACCCTGATGGACGCGCCCCCCCTCTCCAGACAGGCGTGCTCGCCCCTGAAGTCCTCGGGGTTCACGTAGACGACGGGCGGCGGAGCGCCGTACTCCTCGAAGAACTGCGTGTTGGTGTGCATGGGCTCCGAGGTGAAGGTCAAGACATATCCGGCGGCCGGCCTCGCGTAGGACGGCAGAGGGCTCGCGCCCCTCCTCTCGGCGGAGAGGCTGTAGAACTCGAGCTTGCCGCTCGGCGTGTCGAAGCGGAGCGGGTCGCCGCGCCTCAGGGGGACCGCGCCTCTGGCCTTGAGCTCGGCCAGAGCCACGCCTGCAGGCCTCAAGGCCCTATCCACCGCGGCCCAGGGGTCCTCGGCGATCAGGACGTGCCCCTCGAGGCCCATGGCCCTCGCGACCTCCCTAACCACCCAGTGCTCCGGCCTGGCCTCGCCAATGGGTTGCGCCGCCGCCTTGTTGTAGACGAGCAGGTTGTGCCAATAGCTGTAGATCACGTCGTCCTTCTCGAGGTACGTGGGGGCCGGGAGCACCAGGTCGGCGCATTGGGCGGTCTCGTTGAGCACTATCTCGTGGACCGCAAGGAATAGGTCGCCGCGTTGCGCCGCCCCGCATATCCTATCGCCCTGCGGCAGAGTCATCACCGGGTTCGAGTTCCATACATACATCACGTCGAATTTATCCACGGCGCCGCCCAGAAGGCCCATGGGCACCACCCAGGACGGCCCGCCGGCGTGTAGGCCCCGGAGGTAGTCGAAGTCTATGCCCCAGGCCCCCGAGTTCGAGTAGAAGAAGCCCAGGGGGTCGCCCAGAAGCGCGTGTATCAACGATATCGCCCTTACGGCATCTCCGCCGTTGAGGGTCCTGCCCAGAGAGAAGCCTATCACGGTCTTGGCCCCCCTTGCGTAGAGCTCGACGAGCGCCTCGAAGGCCCGCATGCCCACGCCCGTCTCCGCCTCCACGACCTCGGGCCCGAAGCGCGTCGCGTATTCGGAAAAGGCCTCGAAGCCGTAGGTATACCGCCTCACGAAATCGGCATCGTACAGCCCCCTCCGTATTAGCTCCCCCGCTACCCCGAGGGCCAAGACGACGTCTGTGCCCGGCTTCACCAAGATCGGCAGATCCGCCGATTTCAACGTCTCGGTGGGGGCCACGTCGACCGCGGCGATCTTGGCGCCGGCCCTTTTGGCGACCGCCCACCCGTGTATGAAGCTCACCGCCGCGTTGACCCCCCAGAACACCACGGCCCTGGCGCCGGCGAGCTCCTCCGGCAACATGCCCCACGATCGGCCCCAATGGAGCTTAAGCGCCGCGTGGCCCTCAGCGCTACATATGGAGTAGTCCGTCGACGCGGCGCCCATGGCGTTGAACAAACGCGCTGGATAGTACCAAGTCAGGAGGCCTTGATTCCCGTCGTACTCGACGTGGACAACTCTGCGCGGGTCCGCCGCCTTGAGCCTGCCCGCCAGCTCGGCCACCGCCCTGCCCCAATCCACCTCGACAAAGCCCGACTCCCTCCTCATCAAAGGCCTCTTGACCCTCCTCGCCGAGCGGAGCCGCCTCACGTCGGCCCTGCCTCTGGGGCAGGTGAAGCCGAGGACCGGGAACCACTTGACCGGCCTCAGATCGGCGAGGCCTCCGCCCGAGGCCACGGGCTCGAAGATGCACGTGTCGTAGCAATCCCTAGTGCACGCCACGACGCCCACGCGGAACCTCCGGTAATTCTTAATAAATCCTCCCGGCTCGCCGCCATGGTCAGGCTAACCGACTACGAAGAGGCCGTGAAGGCCCTGGCGGCCGCCTCCGGCCTCCCCCATCTGTCGGCGGTCCCCATATACGTCGTCGGCTCGCGCGCCAGGTCGAGGGCCTATGCGAGGATATGGGGCCTCTACAAGCCTCTGCAGGAGGCGCTGGGGACCGGGCCCGTGTACGTGGTGGAGCTGTTGGATCCCTTCTGGCGGCTCGACTGCCTGGGGAGGGCCAAGGTGCTGGCCCACGAGCTCGCCCACATACCCCGCACCGCCAGCGGAGCTCTGAGGCCCCACAACGCCTCCTTCCGCAGAGACCTCAAGGTCATATCGAGGGGCGTGGAGGAGGCCTGCCGGGCGATCAGGGAGGCGGACCGAGGGGGAACGCCCTCTCTCTGAGCACCGCGTAGGCCGCGTACGCCCCGCCCGCCATCAGCAAAACCGCCGATATCCCCACCAACGGCCCCACGCCGGTCAGCCTCAGGGCGCTGGCGGCTATCGGCACGAGCGGCAGGTGGCTGCGCCATTTCGGCACCTGCCTTAGGAACACCGACGGGACGAACCAGGGTATGCACAGGCTGAACATTATCACCGCTATTCCCATGTAGAGGAAGTGGTCGGCGGGGAGGCCCAGGAAGCCCAGCGGGGACAGCAGGGGCAGGAGCCTGCCCACGGCGGTGCCCCACGCGTAGGGCTCCCGCGATATGTAGACGCCTCTGACCACGGCCAGAAAGGCCGCAAACGCCAGAGCCGTCGCGGCCGGCCGCGGCAGGGGCGAGAAGATCGAGGCGAGGTATACGGCCGCGAAGGCTACGGCCGTCGCAACGCCTACGGAGAACTTCCTCTTCGCCGAGTCGACGCGCAGCATGAGGCTCATGGCTGATGCGGCGGGGAAGGACATGGCGAGCTGCCACGGGGAGCCGGCGAACGCCAGCGCGGCGAGACCCGCCATGGTCAATATATTGGGCGGCGCGTTCCTTCCCCTGAGGCCGGGGATATAAAGAGCTATGTAGAGCGCCGAAAAGGGCGCCCAGGAGAACGGCATGTGCGCCAGACGGCCGGCCGCCCCCAGAGCGAACAGGGCGAGGAGGACATAGCTCAAGGGCCTCTTCGGCATGGAGTTCGTGAAGGCGGGGTGTTGAAGGTACATGACCGAGAGGTAGAACGAGAGGAGCCCCATGGTCATCAACTCGCCGTGCACTAGGTCGGAAAGGCCCGGAGCCGCGAGCCCGGCCATGAACAACGCGAAGGACGCCGCCATGGATATCTGCGAGGCCCTGATCAGATCGACGTTGGCGTAGTAGTAATCCCTAGTGGGCCCTCGACCTATTCTGTACCACATGGACGTCCGCGGAACATCTTTTTAGTTTTTAAGCACGCGGAGGGGGTATGGGCATGTACTACATAGCCGACGAGAAGCTTAGGGCGGCTGTCGAAAAATTCGGCGTTGAGAAGACCATGGCGTGCAGGACCCTCTATCAGCTGGTCAAGCTCCACAAGTCGGGCCTTGTCACCGAGGCCGTGGGCAAGAAGGCCGAGTCCATGATGGCGGACATGTGCCCGAAGGAGCTGATCGACGTGATAGCGCAGACGACCGACTAGGGCCCGATCAAGCGAAGGCCCTCTCTATCTGTTTGTAGATGACGTATTTCATGATCTCGTTGGTGCCCTCGCCGATCTCCAGGATCTTGGCGTCCCTGTAGAACATCTCCGCCTTGCTGTCCTTGCTGTAGCCGTAGCCGCCCTCTATCTGCACGGCCCTTCTGCTCACGTCCACGGCGATGCGGGCGGCCTGTAGCTTCGCCACGTGCGACATGAGGAGGAAGTCGGGCGACTTCGTGTCGTAGAGATACGCCGAGTAGTACGCGAGGGTCCGCGCGGTCTCGATCCCGGCGAGCATCTCGGCCAGCTCGAACTGCGTGTTCTGGAGCTCCACGAGCCTCTTGCCGAAGACCTCCCTGCTCCTGGCCCAGGCCAGCGCGTCCTCAAACGCGCCGCGGGCCACGCCGACGGCCACCCCCGAGATGGCGACCCTCCCCACGTCGAGGACGTGCATCAGTATCTTCCATCCGCCGTTCACCTCCCCCACTACGTCGTCGTCGCCGGCTCTGCATTCGTTGAACTTCAGCTCGGCCGTCCCCGTCCCCCGGACGCCCATCACCTCGATAGGCGACGGCTGGATGCAGCCGCTCCTGGGCAGCAGGAACAGCGTGATGGCCTTGTGCCTCGCCTCCCTGGGGCCCGTCCTCGTCGCCACTAGATAGTAATCGGCGTAGAGGCCGTTGGTTATCCACATCTTCTCGCCGTTTATGACCCACTCGCCGCCTCTCCTCTCGGCCCTCGTCTGTATGGCGGCGGCGTCCGAGCCGCAGCAGGGCTCCGATAGGGCGAAGGCGCCGATCCTCTCGCCGGCGGCCACCTGGGGCAGTACGCGGTCCTTCTGGCTCTTGGAGGCGAAGGCATTCACGGCGTCCGCGAAGAGTATGCCGTAGGCCTCCACCAACAGGCTGAAGCCGCCGCTGACGCGGCCCAGCTCCTCCAGGACAACCACGGCCGTCCTCAAGTCGCCGCCTCCGCCGCCGTACTCGGCGGGCACCGTCGGGGTGAGGAGGCCGAGCTTCCCGGCCTCTCTAATAACCTCGCGCGGATAGTAGTTCTCTCTGTCCATCCTGCGCGCAACAGGCTCCACGTACTTCTCGGCGAACTCCCTGGCCGACTTCCTGGCGAGCTGGTGCTCCTCCGTCAGGAGGCTCATGCCTCCTCGAAGTACTCTATGTCTGTGACCAAGCCCTTCCTTTCAGAGCGCCATTTCGGCTTGACCCTCATGCCTACCCTAGGCCTGTCGGTCTTCACGTAGTGGATGAGCCCGCCCTCGACGCCGGGGAATCTGATGAACGCCAGCACCTTCCTCTCCTTCAGCGGCTCTCCGTAGAAGTCCCTCTCCACCACAGTGTATGTCTCCACGACGCCCACGGGCTCCACCTCCCGTAGCTCCTTTACCTCCTCGAAGTCGTAGGGGCAGTACATCTTCGGCGGCATGAAGAGCCTGCCGCACTTGGGGCAATAGGCCGCCGTGAGCCTGCCTGCCCTCAGCGCCTCCAGCCACCTAGTGCCTATGGGGCCTGCGGTGTAGACATAGGCCTCTATCTCCATCACCTCGGGGAAATGCTTGATGCGCCTCATGGCCTCACCACCTCGAAGCACTCTATGTCTGTTATTGAGCCGGTTCTCTGCTCCGGCGGCCTCCACCTTGCCTTGACCCTGGCCCCGAATATCCTCATGGACTTCACGTCGTCCTCGGACGCTCCGCAGATGTAGTGCATCAGCCCGGGGAAGAAGTGGTCGTCGAACTGGCGGCCAGGCACGTCGAGCTTCACCACGCCCACCGCCACAGGCCTCTCGAGGCGGGCCCTCGTGGCCGATATATAGCTCATGACGCCCGTCACCACGACGCCCTCGTCCCTGGCCTCCACCCACCCGTCGACCTCCCTGAAGCAGTAGGAGCAGTACATGCGCGGCGGCACGAAGACCCTGCCGCACTTGGCGCAGTAGGTCCCCAATATCTTCCCCTCCTTGAGCCCGGCCAGGAAGCGGCCCAGCGCCTCGCCGGTTGTGTATTCATACCGCGCCTTGCCGACCACGGGGAACTCGAACACCGGGAACTCCGCCTTCTCGTACTTGGTGCCCCTCGGGCTTCTGGGCTTGCCGCCGGTCATATCCCCATCACCACCACCGTACCTGCCTGCATTAGGTCTCCCCACGCCTGCGCCAGGCCGGTGTACACCGGCTTCT
>JGI20129J51889_1000100_pt1 | contig 24393 bp, 23 predicted proteins | sample MonGeyMetagenome_FD_51889 | JGI IMG/M metagenome (IMG submission 51889)
TGGGGCCTCATCGAGCTCCATAGGCTCGCCTACGCGGCGGCCGGCCTGCCGCTCTTCGCCGGGCTTGCGGAGACGGGCGAGAGGGCGGCGGAGAGGTTCAGGGCCCTGGCCGAGAGGTACGAGAGGTGGAGGATCGACGAGGGGGCCGTCGACGAGGTCCTCAAGGCCCCTCTGAGGGGAGAGAGGCCGTACACGGCGCTTCTGAGGCTGGCCGAATTCAGAAGTCTGCCCAAGCCCCTCGCGGAGCTGAGGGAGGCGTTGAGAAAGGTGGAGGACGAGGCGGAGAGGGACGCCGCCGTCGTCGCTACCCTCGTGCTGTACAAGGCGCTTGTGAAGAACGCCGAGGCCTATAGGGATTGGGCCGAGCTGTACCGCTGGGCGAGGGATCGGGTTAAGGAGCGCGAGTTCGCTGTAACGGCCGGCGAGATTGGGAGGCTCCGCGAGGCGCATGGGAGGCTTGAGGAGGCGGCTGAGCTAACGAGGAGGGAGCTGAACGTCGTGCTGGCGCTCTATAAGGAGAAGCCCGACCTCTACGAGAGGCTCAGGCCCCTCCTGGAGGTGGACCTGAAGAGGGCGGAGGGGCTGGCCGAGGCGAGGAGCGGCGAGCTCTCCAAGTTCGGAGGCGCCAGCATGGGGACCAAGGCATACGCCGCCTTGCTCTCCGTAGCGAGGGGCGGGATATACGGCCATGTCGCCATGTTGCTGGCTGAGGAGGGCGCTCTGGCGGATATAGTGATTTCGGCGCCGAGGGGCGCCTACAAGAAGGCCAAGGACATCGCCGGCAACCGCGGCGAGGCCGTTGACCCCTCCCGCTCGCCTAAGGGGGCCGCGGGCTGGGAGGCTAGGGCCGCCTCGGCGCTCCTCCGCTACCTCCTGGGCAGAGCCGACGAGACCGACCTCAAGTTCAGGCGCGTCGGGGAGGGATTCGATGTGTTCAGAACCTACGGCGGCGTCGAGACCCGCGTCGATGAGCTGAAGATAGGGAAGGTGGCCCGCTCCGAGGCCAGCGAGGAGGAGGTGAGGAGCTTCGTGGAGGAGGCTAAGGGGATGGCGCCCGACCTCTCGGGGATGGACAAGGCGCCGCAGTACCTGGAGTGGCGCGCCACGGACATGTCGTCCTCCGGAAGGTGGATAGAGGCCGCCACCGCCCATCCTTGGCAGGCGGCTTGGTACATCGCCCTACTCGGCGAGGGGAAGGCGAGCGGAGGCGGGGCCAGCGTCACCGAGGAGGGCATTAAGCCCAACGTCTTGATGCGCTGGCCCCGCGGGAGGGAGGACCGGATCCTGAGGGAGAGCAGATGGCTTGAGTCGGTGCTGGGCCGCCGCGTGGAGGGCTGGCGGGAGCTTGTGGACTCGATAGGCTGGAGCCGGATCCTGGAGAGGGCCGAGGAGCTGGCCGACGAGGTCAAGCCCTGGATAGGCCCCGAGAGGGCTGACGAAGCCGAGAGGGAGGGCCTCGCCAGGAGGATGCTCGGCGAGCTTGCCCTCTTCGCCCACTTCGCCGAGGCGAGGAAGGGGTTAGACGACGGCAGGTGGAGGGAGGAGAGGGCCGAGAGGCTGTCGAGGGCTGTGGAGGCGCTGAGCGGCGGGAGGATAGGGGGCGAATACGCCGAGAGGCTTGCCAAGCTGATCATCTACTACGCCGAGAGCCGTAAAAAAGAGATCGAGGAGCGCATCGAAGACCTGGCCAAGGAGCTTGCCGGCGTCCTCAAGGAGGATGCGGGGAGGATTAGGGAGGAGGTCTGGGGCATCGTGGACTTCGCCCTAAGCGATATGGGCTGTTTGGCGAGGGACTGCGCCAGGGATGAGGTCGCTAGGAAGTTCGTCGCCCCGGCCCTTGAGCTCATCATGCTGGACAAGGCGCTTGAGGGCAAGTTCGACAAAAAGGAGGCGTTGTTGCGCTTCGGCGAGATGTACGCCACGGCGATTGCGGGGGACGGCACGGTGGAGCCGAGGGAGGTAGTGCTGGCCGTAGGGGGAGAGCTGGGAGGCGGCGCCGCGCTCCTGCGGCTGGCGGCCCTTCGCTTGTTCAACGATCTTCTGCCCGATGAGCTGAAGTTCGACATGCATATGTACATGGTGGGGGGCAAGAACTACGTTATAACTGCCTACGGCGAAGATGCCGCCAGACTCATGCGCCTTCTTGCCGTCTCCGCGCCCTCCGCCAGCGGAGGGTATTTGAGCCCCAAGTTCGAGGGTTTCGTGGAGAAGGCCCAGGTGGAGGTGCGGCTCGGCGGCATAAGGAGGACCGAGGACGGCCCCGTCGCCGCCGATCTGACCATATCGGAGGGCGACATCGATGTCAAGTACAACGTCTATCTGCGCGGACACGACATCGTGGTTCAATTCAATTCAACCGACCGAGGCCGCGCAGAGCTCGCGGCCCGCCTCCTAAGGCGGGCGGGCGTCGGCGCGGAGGTGAAGAAGGAGGGCGGTAGAGGCGTGTGGCAAGTCTGGACCACCACCGACATGCTTGCGGCCGGGCGTAAGGAGCTCAGGGACGCCCTCGCCGAGATCGTTAGGAAGGCCGCCAAGAACGGCTGGGTCGATGCGGGCAAGGCGGAGCGCTGGCTGGAGAAGCTGGAGAAGGGGCGCGCGCTGAGGGAGGGCTGGCCGAAGTACTACGTGGGGCTGTCCGGCAGCGGCGCGCTTGATGTCAGATTCGGCTCCACAGACCCCGGCAACATAGAGCGGGAGGCGCAGCGGCTTAGGGCCATGGGCCTCGAGGAGGGCAAACACTTCACGGTGAAGATGCCTGAGGGCGGAGAGGCAGGCTACGTCTCGATCCTCAGGGAGGGCTTGGAGCACGCCGCCTGGCTTTCAGTCCACGGCTCCGGCGACGTGGCCAAGTTCGTGGAGTATATACTCCAGAGGGCTGGGGATGAAGGCAAAGATGTGTACAGGAAGGTCTTGGAGGTGGTGGAGGAGGGCAAGGCGAGGGGCTCCCTGACGCTAAAGGGCTTTGAGAAGAAGGTCGAGGTGGGGGACAGGGAGCACGTGGTGAAGGTGATAGGCGGAGGGGCCGAACTCGATAGGGGCAGGAGCGGCAAGACGTTGCTGAGGATTAGGATCACGGCCGAGGTCGACGGCGTAAGGCGCGACTACGAGATTGCCTTCGGCAGATACGGCAAAATCAACGCGGCCGTGGGCTACGCCTACATCAGAGAGGGGGCAGACGCCGAGAGGCTAGTTGCCCTTGTGAAGGCCCTGACGGGAAAGGAGCCGGGGGTGTACCGCGTAGGCGGCAAGATAATGATAAAGTGCTACAGAGAACACCTGGAGGGCTTTGCGCTCTACGCCGAACTATACGAGGCCATAAGGAGGTGGCTCGGGGAGGCCGACCGCCGGTAATTCCGGGAACTTGTAGCGGAGGGCAGAATAACGGAGAGCCTCTCTGCCGACAGAAGGCCGTCGACAAAAGAATAATTATATAATAGATACACTTTTCATATATTTTTCAATATATATTTAAGGGATTCTATATCAGTCGAGTCAATCCTTATGGTCGGTATCTCGGCCTCTATCACGGAGTTGGAGCCTCCTATCAAAAGCGCCTTGACATCCCTGAACGCCATCTTCGCCTGTCTCAGCACCTCCGGGTTCACGAAGTCGTCTTCGCCGTCTGTGATCATAACCAGCTTGTAGCTCTTAAGGCCTGCATTCCTAGAATCCATGACGGCCGCGTGGACCGCCGACGTTATGTCTGTGCCGCCTAACGGCAGAACTCTGAGCAGGGCCTTGATGACATCCTTGACATTGGTCAACTGCGGATACACCATCTGGTCGAAAAACCTCAATACGACCTTTCTGCTGTGTCTCATCAATGCGACCGCAAGCGCCGTGGCCCACGTTATCTTCTGGGTCATGTCCATGGCGAACCCGTCGTAGACCGAGTAGAACATGGAGCCGGACTTATCCACAAGCATGTAGATCTTATCCCTAGTGTCGAGCGAGACGTCCTTGACCGAAAGCGATCTGGTGGCCAGCTTGTAGGCGAACAGCGTGGGCGATGCCCTGTAGATGGCCTTGCCTAAATTAGTCACCTTACGTAGATCGGAGAAGCTCCTGATGCTTCTGATGCCTGACGGCACGCCTGCCCGTTCGAAGACGGTCCCCTCGTCGACGTAGGGATCCACCTTGGCCAAGATCTTGATCAACGACTCCAAGATCTTGGCAAGCCTGGCCCTATATGGGTCTATATCTACATCAAATAGAAGATCCGCAACCTCCTTGCCCACATCGTCGCCAAGAATTTTCGAAATATACTTTCTTATCTTATCTAAATTCTTTATATTTCCTATATAGAATCTCAATAGATTATTTATTTCCTGCCTTAGGGATTGATTGTTCATCAACTTCTGCAGGTTCTTCTCATCGCCTTCCTTCATGCCCTGAACGGTGCCGCGCTCTATGCGCGAAAGCAGGCTGTTATAGGCCCTGAGCAACTTTATGGATGCAGATCTAGATATCGAATAATTATATCTACTGAGATTACTAATTTCTTGATATAGGTCGGAAGAAATATAGGATTTGAGGAATATATACCACAAGGCCTCGTTTTCATCCCTAGGGGCCGCGGAGAGTATGGGGACGCGGTAGTGGGCGTAGAATGAGTCGGCGATATATTCCATGGGTATTTTGTTCAGCTTGATGGGAAGCCCAAGCCGCTGAATGTGGCGTATTATCTCCTGGACCCTGAGCCTCGTCAGCTCGTCGGAATAGTCTACGTTGAGCAGGGCGCCCACGACTACAGCTGGCTTCTCAACATACTGAGGGCGTCCCTTATCTCCGACATCTCGGTCATGAAGAACTTATAGAGCGTGGGGTCGGCGTAGGCCTTGTCCAGCAGCTCCTCGGCCTCCCTCAGCTTCTCGCGCGCTATAGTCACCGCGTTGTTGGCTATGAGCGCCTTGATCTCGTTTATCATGTCGTAAACCGCGGACAGGTTCCCCGGCATGTGGGACGCCACGAAGGCCTCGTACTCGTTTAAATCCTCCTTATCGTGGACGAGGTACTTCAAGATCTTTATAGTAGCCGCCCTTATGCTCGACGCGTCTAGGTCGCTGGGCCTGACGCCGAGGATCGTGAGATACGACATGACGTATATGGGCACCTTCACCCTGGTGCGGTTTGATATCACCACGTGGTCCAGATAGGCCGCTATCAGCGGCGATATGTGCTTCACCAGGACGTCCCTATTCTCGTAGACCATCTTGTTCACATACTCGTTGAGGCCCTTGATGTCCTCCATGGTCATCAGATGGGACATCTGGTCGAATTCCTGCCTCAGCGCCAATCCGGATTTGAGGAGGTCTTCGGTCTCTTCAGGCGAGGCGTATTTGGTGAAGGCCCTCAGGGGGAAGCGGTCGTAGAGGGCTTGTAGCTCCTCCTCGTCGGGGACCCTGTTCGACGCGCCGAAGACCGTCCACGTCTTCACCGGCACCACGGTCCCTCCGTCGAAGATGGCCCTTTCGTTTAGTATCGTCAGGAGCGTGTTGAGTATTGCACTCGATGCGTTGAATATCTCGTCAAGCAGAGCCACGTCGGCCTCCACTATGGAGTTCGCATAGATCCTCCTCACGTTGCCCTTGAGTAACTCCATCACGTCTATAGGCCCTATGATCTCCTCCAGCTCGGTGAACTTGGTGAGGAGGCGGTAGAACCACCGGGCCCTAAGTAGCTTGGAGAGCGACGCCACCAACATGGTCTTGGCCGTGCCCGGAGGGCCTATCATTATGTAGTTCTCGCGGCTCAATATGGCTATCAAAGCCCCCGTTATCTCGTCCGAGAACTTGAAGAAGTACCTATCCAGATACTGACGGACCTTCGCGACGTCTTGGATCAACACGTCCACCTCCACGCATCCCTCACGACATATACTTAAATCTTTACGCAACACGCCGTAGCGAAATCTAGATAGACGAAAGTCTGTAGAACGCTATCGAGGACGCCGCAAGGAACGCCGAGATGGCCATGGAGGGGATCGCTACGTCGGGTCCGTGGCCGCTGAACATCCAGAACACGAAGGAGGCGACCGCTATTAGGGACGCCGATGTCAGGGCTGCGGCGATGGCGAACATATATCTGCCTACATGCGTCTTCCTGATGTATATATAATTTCTCAGGCCGAAGACCGAGAAGGCGAATGCGGTCGACGCAAGAATTATGTCAATTATCCAGGGAATCATAGCCTAAATATCTGGCGGCCTCCGCAACTAAATCCCAGTTTTTCTGCAACATATCCGACAGCGTATAGACGGCGCCGTATCCCTCGCCCAGCCTCTCCACTAGGCCGTTTTTCTCCAGGACCTCTAGATGGTGGCGAGCCGTCTTGTAGTCTATGTCCAGCTCCTTCGAGAGCTGGTGGGCGTTCATAGGCCTTGCCCTCAGCCTCGCCAATATCTTGAGCCGGGCCGGGCCGCCGCGCGTGCCTAGGAGTATGAGCAGTAAAACCCTCTTGAGGCTGCGCCGATCCGCCCACAGAAAAGAAAAACATTTTTCGGTTTTTATCGTTGATCACCTAGGCCCCAGGAATATCCAAGGCACGGGCTTCACGAACTGCACGTTCACGATATAGCCGTCTCCGTAGAGCCAAATATCGGCGAACTTATACGTGCCGTTGACGATCGCCGACGTCTGCTGGACCGGCCCCGACGGTAGCCAAGTCCAGCTGGTGGTCTCGCTGGGCAGAACCGCTATGGTTACTATCGGCGAAGGCGACCCAGCCGCATTTACGAACGTATACTTGGCGCTCACAACTCCGTTGGCGGCGAAGGCATAGGCACCGAAGGGAGCCATGCCGCCTATGCCTGGCATCGACAAAGTGGCGTAGTAGATCAAGCTGAAGTTATAGGTCTTGTACATCGTCTGGCCGTCGCTGAGGTATGTGCCGGGCGGTATCACCGCAATTATGTTGCCGACTCTCAACGCGCCTCCTATCGTGCCGTTTATTGCGGCCTCGGCGATCTCGACGGGAACCAGGCCGCTGGCGGCGCTGGACATAGGCGGCTTGAACGTGGCGAACTGCGGCATGTAGCTATATGGACCTGCTGTGAAGACCCACGGGACGGGCTTGACGAACTGTATGTTCACGAAGGCGCCTCCGCCTACGTAATACCATTTATCCACGAAGGCATATCTCCCGCCTACCAAAGTGCCGTTGCTCAGCGCCTTGTAGCCGAGCCAAGTCCAGCTGGACCAGTTGTCGGGCATATAGGCTATAGTTATTATCGGCCTGGGCTTGCCCATGCTGTCGACGAAGGTCACCGCGGGGCTCACCATGCCGTTGACGGCAAACGCGAACGCATATACGGGCCATCCGCCGTCGGGAGACGCGCCGAGACCGTATACGCTGTACAGCACTATCGAGAAGCTGTAGTTAGAGAGCGTCTCGTTGCCCACCATGGCGTAGGTACCGGGCCTTATGACCGCGATTATCGGACCGGCCCTAACCGTGGCGCCCTCCGCGGCGTTGACTGATACCGTCGAGGACGAGATCGGCGCCAGGACCGGCGTGGGCATCTGCATGGAGGGCGCCGCAGTCTGGGTGACCGTCGTTGTCAGTGTTGAAGTCTGGGTGACGGTCTGCGTCACGTAGCCCGTCTGGGTGACTGTCGTTGTCTGCGTTGAAGTCTGGGTGACGGTCTGCGTTGCGGTTGGGCCCTTCGGAGCCGCGTAGTATCCGGCTACGAACCCCAGTATCGCCAGCACCACCGCGATTATCCCGAGGGTTGTTGTTCTGGACATGAGTAAAGAGCGTGTTTATCCCTAAAATAATTTTTCCAAAATTACGCCATAATCTTTCCCAAGTTAGAGAACAGACACTCTGAGCACCAACGGCAGGCCGGAGGCCAGCTTCTCGACCATGAGCCGGGCTATGTCTATCACGTAGACCTGCCTCACGGCGTATATGGCCTTGGAGCCCGCGCACGCCAGGTTGGTCGTGCCGTATTCAGGCCTGGGCAGATCTATCGGGAGGTTGCGCCACATCACCCCGTCGACCGACACCCAGAGGGGCCTTGTCGACATCTCGTGCGTGGCTAGATAGCCGCCGCACCGCACCACCGCATGCGTATAGCCTGTGGGGCCCCGGCCCATGTTGAATCTCTCCAGATCGCTCGTGTAGTAGATGCCGGTGGACGTGGAGATGTACAGCCTCTCTCTGTCGGGAAGAAGCGCGTGTAGATCCCCCCAGAAGCGGGTAGGCCTAAGCCTGCGCAGATCGCCGCCGGCCAGGAGACTGCCCTCCTCGACCGAGGCCACGTATAGGTCCTTGAACCGCGCCAAGTCGGTTATGTGGGCAGGCCCCTTGAGGAACCTCCACCCGAGCCTCTCGGCGTCTTCGGGGAACTCGGCCACCTTCGTGCCGGAAAGCGCGTCCACCAGCATCGGGCCGTCCATGGACGCCACGAGCGAGTCCCCTAGCCTCACGAGGCGCCAACAGGGCGTGGACGCGAGCCTCTTGAGCCGGCCTCCGCCCACCTCGAAGAGGCCCAACCTAGGCGAGCAGACGTAGAGATGCCCCTCGAAGGGCGTCACGTCAACTATCTCCAGGTCTGGGCAACATATCCTGTGGGCGCCGCCCGTGGGGATCAGCTCGTAGACGCCCTTCTCTGTCGCCAGAAAAATCTGCACAGACCTATGGCGACTCCAAATAAAAAAGCTATTCAAACACGTTGAGATAGGCCTCAGGCGCCTTGAAGCCGGCCCTCCTGCGCGCGCCATCGCAGCACGGCCTCTTGGAGGGGCCGCCGCAACGGCGTAGATAGGCCGCGGGCCTTCCGCCGACCAGGACGCCTCTCGCTTCAGGGATGCCCGAACGCGCCCGGTCCGCCTCGCCAGACTTGCGGACAGCGGCAGCTGGCGTGCGTTGCACTGCCCGTACGGCCATGGGCTGATAGAGGCGGCGCGCCATGTTGAACAAGCTGTGGAGAACCGTGGACGGGGCTCCCGCCCAGAGGAGGGAGGTCAGATCAACACCTTCTGGCCTGCGCTCCTGACCGGCGTATAGCCGGGAGGCGGCTGCTCCTTCCTCAGGAGCTCCAGCAGACGCCTTACTGCGGGTTTGTCCAGACTGCGTCTGTTCACGGCAAAGTCGAAGCGCTCCAAGGCGACGTGTCTGTAGGCCAAGCCGTATCTCTCCGCGGCCGCCGCTATGGCCAGCCCGACGTCGGCCTCCCCCCGCGCTACGGCCTCCGCGACCTCCTCGTGGGTCCTCGCGGAGGTGCTGTACCCGTTTATGGAGTCGGCAACCGCCTTGCGGGGCCTGCCCAACTTCTCGGCGAGCTTGTCCACCAACAGCTCCAGGAGGAGCCGCGTCCCCGACCCCGGATTCCGCGCCACGACCCTATATCTCAACAAGTCCTCCAGGCCTCCGAACTCCACATCGGGCCTATACACGAAGCCTATAGACCTCATGAAACCTCTATGGAGCGCCACGGCCTGCGACAGCCCCAGCCTCTCCACGTACGGGATGTTGTATTCGCCGGAGGCAGGATCCAGCAGATGTATGCCGGCCACATCGGCGAGACCCGTGGCGGCCATCATCAGCCCGCTGGCCGAGCCGATCCATCTGACCTCCACGCAGAACCCCTCCTCCCTCAGCCTATCCAGCAGATCCCTCACTAATATATCGGAACTGCCGGCGTACATGAAGTCGCACATGCCCTCTGTGAGCGCCTCCAGCCCGCCGAATCTGCTCGACACGAACTCGAGATAGCGGGCCAACAGGCGCCTGCCCTCCTCAGTGAGCTGCGCGCCCCCCGCGTAGCCCCTCCTAGGCTCCACGAGACGGACGCCGAGCTCCCTCTCGGACCTCGCGATATGCCCCCAGGCGCGGGAATAGGGCATCCCAAGCCTCCTCGCGGCCGCCGATATCGAGCCAGTCTCCTCTATGTACTTCAGAAGAAGCGCTGTCTCCGAATCCAGCGCCACCACGCCGTCTCTTATCAGCGATACGTCGACGCGGAACAGATCCACATGCTGTATGGCATGCAGGTTTTATTTCTTTAACACGTACAGCACGACGCCCACGACCAACACGACGAAGCCGACGAAGCCCAGGCCCAGCGAGATAAGCGCGAAGAACACCGCCCTAGACAGAGACGGGCTTATAGCCACCACCGCATATCTAAAGGAGACGGGGCGCGTGCTGTTGTTGACCAGGTAGACGCTTACGCCCGGCTGGACCGCGACCGCCATGATGGTCCCCTGCACGACAACCCGTAGCGACTCCGGCACGACCTTCAGAGGCGCGGACGAGTTGACCAACAAGATCGACGGCTCCGGAAACGAAAAGCTCACGTTATCGCCGGGACCCAACACGGCGGCCTTCGTCTTGTTCAGCTGCGCTAGCGCCTCGTTGACGGAGGAGGCCAACGAGCTCGCTTGGGACCCCAAGAGGAACAGGACGGCCGCGATGGCCACCATGGCGATACCCGCGATGGTTATAGCTATCGAGAGCCTCATGGCGCCACCAAGCCATGGATATTAATATGGAGATGCCGACAGGCCGATCGCGGTTGGCGGGCCCGGCGGGATTTTTCGGCGGCTTCGCCTGAACCCGCGACGTCCGCCGGCTGCGCCGACTACGGCTCCGGAGGGTCGGCGCCTTGCGGCCTACGGCGGCCGGCAAGCGCTCCGCCGCTCTATCCATGCTGAGCTACGGGCCCCTTTACGCATATCCCCCACGTTTTTAAGGCTTTTGCGGACTGCCCAACAAGGATCGGAGAATACGGCCCCTTCTCTAGGGCTAAATACTCATGAAAAATATGTATTTTATATACTTTGGATTCTTATTCCTTTATGGTGCCTATGCTGATAAACGTCTTTGTCTCCTTTACTCCCTCCTGGTTGTTGAGGGAGTCGAGCACCTTGTCCAGCACGGTCTCCTGCGTGATGACGGCTAGGTCGTACTCGCCGGCGAGCCTGAGCGCCTTCTCTATGGGCAACTTCTTGGAGAAGTCGTAGATCTTGTCCCTATATTTCGGCTCCACCTTGACCAGCACTATGACGTCGTTGCTCTGGCCCTTGAGGAACTTAACGGCCTTCTCGGTCACGTCGACGAACTCCCTGCCCGTCCTGACTAGCCCCAGCTCCTTCAGTCGCTTGAGGTGTATCGCAAGCGCCTGTCTTGTCATCCCCAGCTCGCGGGCTATCTCGTCCTGGTCGCCGTAGACGGTGTAGACCCTCATGGGCTGGGCGTGTTGCAACAGATGCTGTAGTATCTGGACCTGTCTGTCGGTTAGCCTTAATTCCTCTGCGGTTGCCATGTGCCTAGAGAAACGGTGAATATAAAAACTTAACTACAAAAAATAGGCGTTTTTCTGCGAGGACTCCATTATTGATAGGGGGCTTGCCCTATAGAAATTAATTGCCAAAGGAGGAGCCGCCGGACGCCGAGAGGTGCTTTGTGATGTCTATTTAAAAACTTTACGCGTTAGTAGTACGTCCTCTACCTATTCCGAGCCTCCCCAATACGTCTCGTAGAGCTTAAGCCAAGCCCCGCTGACCAGCTTGTTCTTCCCCACCACATCGGTTATGGGTATATGGCCTATCTCGCCGTCTCTATAGGTCGTCATGACCCCGAATCTGCCCTCCTCGACGGCCTCATAGGCGGCTGTAGCGTATCTAACCGCCAGCACTCTGTCGAAGGCGGTCGGCGGAGCTCCCCTAATTATATGGCCGGGTATCGCGGCTCTCGTCTCGAGGCCCGTCCTCTTCTCCAGATATGCGGCGAGCTCGTTGCCGACTCCGCCCAGCCTCACGTGGCCGAACTCGTCCACAGGACCTCCGTACGACTTGACGCCCTCCGACACCACGACCAGCGCCCATCTCTTGGCCTCATAGGCCCTCCCTATGCGCTCTGCGACGAGATCCCAGGCGACCTCCCTCTCTGGTATCAACACGAAGTCGGCCATGGTGGCCAGGCCCGTGTGTAGCGCTATCCATCCGGCCTCTCTGCCCATGACCTCTATCACGCCCACCCTCTCGTGCGATATCAACGTCGTCTTGAAGCTCTCGGCGGCCTTGACCGCCTCGTTTACGGCCGTGTCGAAGCCTATGGTGTACTCGGTGCCCCATACGTCGTTGTCGATGGTCTTCGGTATACCTACCGCGTTCAAGATCCCGCGCCTCTGCGCCTCGCCCGCGGCCCCCAACGTGTCGTCCCCGCCTATGGCCACGACCACGTCCAGGCCCAGCTCCTCCACGTTTTTCGCGAGGACCTTGGCCCTCTCCTCGTCCTTAAACGGATTGGTCCTCGACGTCTTTATGTAGGTGCCTCCGGCGAATGCGAAGTCCAATAGCTCGGACGACGACGTCTTCTTGACCTCCTTGTTCAACAAGCCTTTCCAGCCGTGGAATATCGCATACACCTCGTGTTTCCTCTCAGCCAGCTTGGCGAATGTATATACAGCTATGTTGAGGCCGGGCGCGTCGCCCCCTCCAGTCAGTACGCCGATCTTCATGGGCTCGAGTTGACCGCCGGCTCGAGGATCTCGGCCACCTTCTTCCCCTCGTAGACCATTCGGCCCAACAGCTTGCCGAACTCCACGGCGTTCTTCCTCTGCCAGACGTTTCTGCCCACGGCTACGCCCAAAGCGCCGACGCTTATCACCTCCTCCACTTGTCTCAAGAACTCCTCGTCAGTCTTCGTCTTAGGCCCGCCCGACATCAACACAGGCACCTTGCCGGCGACTCTGACGGCCCAGGCAAAGGTCTTGGGGTCTCCCGTATATTTTATCTTCATGGCGTCGGCGCCTAGCTCCAACGCTATTCTGGCGGCGTATGCCACCACCTCGGGGTGGTGCTCGTTGCCATTGTACTTAGCGTCGACCTTGCCCCCTCTCGGATAGGACCACACCACCAGCGGCATGTCGAACTTCACGGCGTCGCGCTTTATCTGAGCCAAGTACTCCACCTGCTTCCACTCGTAGTCGCTCCCGGCGTATATGGTGAAGCCCACGGCGCTTGCGCCCAGGCTCACCGCCTCCTCCACCGTGCAGTTGGGGGCAGAGACAGGCGCGCCGTTGTAGAGCGAGGTCTTTCCGTTTAGCTTGAGTATCAACGGCACGCTTCCGTCGTAGTACTTCTCGGCAACGCCTCTCTGGAACACGACCCCGTCGAATCCCGCATCGCGCGCGATCTTCAATATATACTCGGGCTCGGCCGAGTCTGGGTTGTCCAGGAAATCGGTGGGGCCGTGCTCTATGCCGTGGTCGTAGGCCAGCACTATCGAGCGGCCTCTTCTGGCAAATATCGACTTGAACTTGTCCGTCAGCGTGTATGCCCGCATAGTGTACCTACCCATGTGAGTATTTAACCTTTATAGCGTTGCAATACTGTTAGCCACATTGTAATAACTAGAGTATACTCCCTGAGGCATCCGAGGGGGGACGGGGCGCATAAACGCGACGGAGGCCGGCGGAGGACGCGGCTGGGCGCGGCGGACGGGCTCGACCTAGAGCGGGGACGGCCTCTAGCTGAACCCCGTGGACCCCCAATAACGCCTGCCCAGAAGCGGCTTGTGGATTCCATAGGTGGGGCGGTATGGGTATATGGATCTGAAGGGCCTCGGCGAATAGCCGCGATTTGAGCTATATTTGCCGTTCGGTCATATGGGTTATGTTTCTACTCGGCGTCAATTACTGGCCTCGGAGGCACAACATAAAGATGTGGAAGGAGTGGAATCCCGACGATATAAGGGAGGACCTAGATACGCTTAGGGGACTCGGCGTAAGGGCATTGCGCTTTTTTATACTGGCTGAGGACTTCTTCGATCCCCACGGCCGAGCGTCGGAAGAGTCTATGGCCAAGTTGAGACACTTCATGGATCTGCTTGCCGAGCGCGGGCTTCTGGGCTATCCGACCTTGATCGTGGGCCATATGTCAGGCCGGAACTGGGCCATACCCTGGGCGCCTTCGAGTCGCGCATGAGAAGGCTCGTAGAGCTCTACGGGGAGCTCTCGGGCGGCACTCATGGCTTCATCGATTTCCCCTTACCTTGGCGATCGGTTCAACTTGCATCAGTCGCCGTCCGGATGCTCGATACGTCGGTTCAACTTGCCTTTGCCGCCGACCCCTCTCTCGGCGTGTCGGTTCCACTTGCGCCTCCCGCCGGCATCGCCCCTCCGGCCCGGCGTACGAGGCCGCCGATCGTCTTGCGGCCGGAGGGCCTTATGGGCATGGAGGGAAAGAGGAAGGAGAAAAAGAGAAAAATAGCGCTGGAGATATTGGACGAGGCGGATAAGATAATGGAGATGGCCAAAATGCTGGCGGATGAGGACGACCCCTTCGCGAGACACGGCCTATATGCCTTTATGGACGCCGAAATGAAGATACTAAGAACTTTGGTACACGATCTGGTGTTTCCCCGGAATAATTCCCCTTTTTCCCTTTTATAGGGCCTTGACGGCGTTGGTTCGACTTTTTCGGCGCCTCCCCCTCGCCTCGGCTTAGGGCCGGCGTCCGCCGTGCGGAGGTAGGGGAAAAAGAGGGGGCTATTCCCAGTCTGCCGGCTCCATGTCGATGTCGGCGGGCCTGCACTCGGCGAAGCAGAGCTCGTCGCACTCCGCGGCCCCCGGGGCGCCAGGGCATATCGCGGGGTCCCTGCGGCAGCCGTCCGCGCAGCGGTTCATGCATGCGACGTAGCACCGCCCGAACGCGTCATCCTCCATGTACGTTCCGCGGCATACAAACAAATTGAACTGCCTCTCGGCGGGTTTTCTCGACGCCTACAGGGAGTACACGAGAAAGGCTTGACAGGGGGCTAGCCCCCTGTCGGATTTTTCATGGATGTTCCCTGTAAGCGCCGGCGGATTCGCCGAGGGGCGGACGAGGCGGCTCAACTTGACGGTATGCGCAGATGCTCCCCGCGGCCGATACGCCGCGAAGGGGCCGGCGGATTCGAAACATGCCGGGCGCTCCACATGCGCCGAAACGCCCGACTCAGTTAGTCGACGGCGCACCAGATCAACATAAAGACCACCTCCTCTCCAGACATGGAGACAACCGTGTATAAAACACCGGAGAGGGAGCTTAGGGCGGAGGGAGGCGTCGGACTATACGGCAGATACGCCGCGGACGAGAGGATGAAGAGGGCCCTCTTCTATGCAACACTTGCGCTGGAGGAGGCCTTCGATATCTACGAATCCACATCGAAAAGAGTGACGACAGGGCTGAAGAGGGCCGTGTGGAAGGAAGAAGTCGATGTGTCCCTGCTCAAGAGGGCTAGATACGTGGTCGACCTCGTGGCGTTAAGGCGGCTGGCCGAGGAGGAGGAAAGGGCATTCGAGGACGCCTTGAGGATTCTTAGGAAGAGGCTTAACGAATACATAGTCAAATATGATCTGAGAAGTTTCCTCAATGTAGATGAAGACATAGCGAGAAGGTTGGCAGATGCGAAGGCAACAGAGTTTTCAAAATTCAACAACACCAACTTTGGCGTGAAGGCATACGCAGCACTTCTGGCATATAGAGATTATGCTGTAGGCAGAAGGAGTGCATACGGCACAATAGCTAGGTACTGGCTTAAGGAGGGCGGGGCGGCCCGGCTTCTCTACTACGCACCAAATACAGCATACAACAAGGCCGAAAGGACTAAGGTGGAGGGGGCCACTACGGTCGAGGAGACTATCGCCGAGGCCCTTCGTCGCTTGTTCTTAAAGCCTGGCGCTGAGTACTACCGCGGCTTCATCAAGAAGTTCCTAGAGAGAGGTCATCTCATATTGGAGAGAGGAGCCGAAGAGACGCCGGTGTATAGGGTCGTCGGGCTTAAGGACGTAAAGCTGAAGGGCGAAAGGGAGAAGGTGAAGACCTATGTCTTGATGTTCGGCGCAAGATGGCGGGAAGTCTTCAAGCATGAGCTCGCGGTTGTAGATAATGCGGTAAAGGAGCTTAAAGAACATTGGCCTCTTGAGGATCCTCTGCCGTATATGCTTGGATGGCTGGCCTCTGACGTGTCGATAGATGCGGTAGTCGGAAGGAGAAACAAGGTGTTGCACATGTCTTCTTCCCACTTCTGGCAAGTGGCGGAGACTAAGGTTTTGTTCGGCTGGTCTGATGCCGTGCGACTCCGCATGAGTTTGACTCTAGAGGGGCCGAAGCTCCAGCTTCTGGTTCATGCTCCCATCGGCAAGCTTGACGAAGCCGTCAAGAGCAGTAGATGGCTCAGGAGTTTGGGCGTGGAGGCGGGGGGCTGGGAGGATCTCAAGCGCTGGGCAATCGATAACTGGCGTGACGTCGTGGATGCCGCGACGAGGTGGTTGGGCGGAGGTGTACGGGGGGAGCTTAATGCGCTGGTGAAGAGACTTAACGACGACAAGGTGGCTAGGGAGGCTATTGCGCCGGCCCTTCTGCTTATACAGGCGGAGAAGTTGGGCATAGACAAGGAGACTGTTAAATACTTCGCCATGGTGGTCTCGGCGGCTATAGGTGGTGACGGATATGTGTCCGCGGCAGGAAGGGGGAAGGTTGTCTTAATTATCGGTAATCGCACTGTTGCATTGCTCTGGAGAGCCGTCCTCGTGGCCTACGGTATAAAGGCCAAAGTTAAGGATGCCGAAAAGACGTTCCATATAGTCGTATCCGGCGATGACGCGGTCAAGTTGGCCCGTCTTTACGTCCTCTACGGGCCTCCTCTGCTTAAAGGGGACAAAAGGACTATAAACCACAAGCTGGCTGAGGCCATAAAGCTGGGTATCAAGACGACTGTCAACATCGGCTGGAAGGTTTTGAGGAAGACCAAAAGCGATCGCGTCGCCGCAGATCTGACCATATCGGAGGGCGGCGCCGAGGTCAAATACAGCGTCTATCTGCGCAAAGACGCAATCGAACTCCAGTTCAACTCGACTGACCGCGGCCGCACCGAGCTCGCGGCCCGCCTCCTCAAGCTTATAGGCGTAGACGCCGAGGTTAAGAGGAAGGGCGGCAGAGATGTGTGGTACGTCGAAGCTACTACCGACAAGCTGGCGGCCGGCCATGAGAAGCTCAGAGGCGCCCTCGTCGATATCGTTAAGGCAGCGCGTAGCAACGGCTGGGTGGACGCGGACACGGCCAACCGCTGGCTGGAGAAGCTGGAGGGCGGCATCACGCTAAAGAAGGGATGGCCGAAATACAACGCGAGGCTGGTAGAGGGTACGTTCGAGGTCAGATATCAATCCACCAATCCCCACAACATAGAGCGGGAGGTTCAGCGGCTTAGGGCCATGGGTCTCGTGGAGGGCGTCCACTTCGCGGTCAAGATGCCGAAGGGCGGGAAGGCGGGCTACGTCTCGATCCTCAAGGAGGGCCTTGAGCGCGCCGCCCGGCTTTCAGTCCACGGCTCCGAAGAACAGCGGAGGCTCGCGGCCGAGTTCGTAGAGTATATACTCCAGAGGGCCAGGGAGGAGGGCGGCGCCGTGTACAGAAAAGCCGAGGAGATCGTGGATAGGGGAAAGGAGGTGGGCTCCCTAAAGCTTACAGACATAAAGGGAAGGAAGGTCGACGTCGGGGGCAGGAAGCACGTGGTGGACGTCCTCGGCGGAGGGGCCCAGCCCGAGAGGAGTTGGAGCGGCAAGACGTTGCTGAGGATTAGGATAACGGCGGAGGTTGACGGCGTCAGGGGCGACTACACGATGACCTTCGGCAGATATGGCAGAAACAACAAGGCCATGGGCTTCGCCACAGCTAGGGCCGACGCGCCGGGAGGCAGGGAGGCAGACGCCGAGAGGTTCTCCGCGCTGGTGGAAGCTCTGACGGGAAAAAGGCCGAGGGTACGCCGCAGGAACGACGGCACCATAGAGATTATATGCTATGAGGAGCACCTGGAGGGCTTCGCCCTCTACGCAGAGCTCGCAGAGGACATAAAGAGGTGGCTTGAGACGAAATAACCGTTTTTCCCTCCTCCCTTCCCCCTTTCCTTTTCCTCCCTTCTTCGGATATCTGCGGCGTCCCCTTACAGGGGCACGAAACGGAGCGCCATCCGGGCATCTTAAAATTATATACACAACAGCCAACGTGATAGTCGGCACATGCGGCTTCCCTAGGAGCAGGCGGGAGGTCTACAGATCGCTAGATGCGGTGGAGCTGCAGGAGACCTTCTACAACCTCCCGAACGAGCAGAGGATGGAGAACCTGGCAAGAGAGGCGCCGGAGGGGTTTGTCTTCACCGTAAAGGTCTTCCAAGGCATAACCCACCCGGCCGGCAGCCCCACGTATAGAAGAACGAGGGGATTTAAGCCGGGCGAGGGGCACGGCCTCCTGCGGCCCACGAGGGAAAACCTGGAGCTATGGGACTTGTTCAGGAGGCTGGTGGCGCCGCTTAAGCCCCGGATATATGTATTCCAGACGCCGCCGAGCATGCGCGCCGATCTTCTGAGAGAGGCGTTGGAGTTCTTTAGGTCTATCGGAGGCGAGGGGGCCTTCGTCTGGGAGCCGCGGGGGGAGGTAGCGACCGTGAGGGATCTCGACGCGGCGCTGGCCGACGTAGGCGTCTCCCTGGTCGTCGATCCCCTCAAGAGGGGAGTGCCTAGATCTCCTGTACATTACTTCAGGCTGCACGGTCTAGGTAAAGGCGAGGTGAATTATAAATATAAATATACTGATAGTGATTTAATAAGATTAAAACACTCTATAAAAAATTTAAAAAATCCATATATTATGTTTAATAATATACATATGTTTGACGATGCAATGCGGTTCAAAAGGCTCGCGTCCGAAGGCGCCGTCTAGAGGTTCCAGGCCGGCGCGTCGAGCTAGCGTCTAAGCCTGTAGATCCTCGCGTCTATGGATTTATCGTACCCTATCTCGACCTTTCCCGTCAGCAACAACAGGGCCGGTAGATAGGGAGACCGCTCTATCTCTCTCCTCTTGGCGCCGTTCCTTAGGGCCTCCCTCCACGCACTGTGTAGCTTGGATTGAGGCGCATACCGCAGGGCGCGCTCCAGGAGCTTGGCGGTGGTCCTGAGGCAGGGGCCGTCCTGGCACCTATCGGGAGGGCTCCTCAAGACCTTCACCGAGTAGTATATAAGCGGCGCTGTGACGGGCAGACCTGTCGACGGATCGCCCAAGACCTTGACCGACATATCGCGCGTCGCGAATATCGCCGACCAGAACCTCCTAGCCACCTCGTCGGAGTCGTCTATGCCGAATATCCTCCTGGCGTATCCCCTCACTATTTTGTCCACCAGATCCTCCTCGTCCTCGCCCCTCACCTCGACCCGCCTGAGCTCGGCTATAACCCTATAGGCCCCCCAGTCCTTAGTGCGGCCCAACAGATATGGATCCACGTCGAGTATGTTCCTCGACCTCGACCACAGTTTCTCGAAGAGCTCCGCGGCGCCTACGGCGTCGTCGCCGCAGTTGGCCAGCAGGAGGCCCGACGCCGAGCCCTCCACGGCGTCTAGGAACAAATCGCCGCCGAACGCGGCGCAGGCCCTATCCCCCTTACGCAGGACGTAGAACGACGAGAAGAGCTTCGGCACGTAGCGGACCTCCACGTCGTTGTTATCCACGGTCTCGAGAACCCTCAGCTTGCCCAGGATAGGCCCCTGCGTGATTACTCTGAGCGACTTGACCCTCGACGCCAGCTCCCTAAGCCCCAGTCCCCCCAACATACGGGTCGCCACGTCCACGGAGTCGGGGCGGTGTTCGGAGAGGCACGCATCTAGGCTTATGCACAACATATCGAGCTCCTACCCATACCTTATTAAACAAAGCGCTCGGCTACACGCCGAGATGTTGCCGACGCGCCCCAGCTAAGCTCCTCGCCATCCTCAGGTCTGGAGGCCCTAGGCCGTCCTCTGTAGCACGGGACGGGGGCGTGGCGCCCACATGCCTTTTTCCGTCGCTGCAAATCGGCGGCCGAACGGGCCGCGCGATATATCGTGCCGCGTCTCCTCGGCCCGCCGCGGAGGGCGTCGCCGGCCAGCATCTTTAATAGCCGCGAGGTACTATGCGCCGGGATGAGAGCCTCCGAGGCCGATCGGTGACGTGTTCACGTACCGGCTGAGGTGTAGGTTCTGCATCTACCCTGCACGTTAAGGACCTCCCTCACCGTCTTGCAGAGGGCGGCGGCGCCCAGTTTGGCCACGTAGAGCCAGAGGGGGCCGCGCTCCAGAGGCACGACCTCCGCATCGCTTTCGTTATGACGCGCCACAGAGTCCACAAGCAGATATATAGATTTGCCGAAGGACAGCGCTCTGACCTTTACGTCGAAATGAGGCCAGAACTCGCTACATCTATAAATCGCCACGAGCGCCTTGGAGAAGACGCGAGGCCAGCTGAACATCAGGACGTCCATCCTGACGTTCGCTGAGACCTTGCAGGGGTTGCCGAAGGATATAGTGTACTCGGCAGGCCCCGCCACCGAGAACGAGGGATTCTCGAGCTCCACCTCGCTCACCTCCGGTATATCCATGAGAGGTCTAGAACCCCCCAATTTACACATATCGGTGAAGCGTTGGGAGGCGACAGATAGGCCGAAGCAACACGCACTACGAAACATGCTGGATACAAGACGGTCTAGAGACGGCTGGCGGGCTTGACAGAAGTCAGTATAAACCGTGGAGTCCATGGCGGGCCCGGTGGGACTCTCGGGGCCATCCCCCTTCGAACCCACGACGTCCGCCGGCGTCGCCGCCTACGGCTTAGGAGGGCCGGCGCAGCGGTCCGCGGGGTTGTATCTCTAATATCGTGTGTTTTTATAGTTTCCTGCGTGTTGTCGCGGGGCGTTAGCTGGGTTGGGGTTTCGTAGTTTTTAGAGCAGGTGGTGTGTTGCCATCAAGCGTCTTCCTCCTTCCGCGATTTTTATGTGGTCTTTCCACTGCTCGAACTCGTCCAAATGCCTTTCAAAAGCGTTAAGTTGATATGGTAGGCTACCTCTTTGTAAATCTTAACAGTAGCCTAAAGAATCCCACAAGGGCGTTGAACGCCACAGCCGTAGCAATAAGCGCTATGTAGCTGAGTATTCCCTGCTGAAGATTAATAATGCCTATGTATGTGAAATATAGAATATTTATTAACAACAAAGCGATACCTATATAATATACAATACCATATTTAAATGTAAGTAGAAAGTCCTTTTTTAACTCTCCGGTAAGCTCGTGGCGACATATATACGCGAGGAATAGGGCTGAAAGCACGAGAAGAAGGCCGTCATATAACGATGGCAATGGTTTGAGTAGGAGGAATAGGACTAGGTGGAACCACACATAGGGTCTCAACGCCGCGATCCAGCCGTACTGCCTGGCCATGTCGCGGGCTAGGATATACACCAGGGGTATACCTATGATAGGAATTAAGGGATCCGTGCCAATAATCATGGGCAACTAAGTTGTTGTCCTCTTAAATATTTCGTCCCTTTATATATAAAGGGACGAGATATTTATTAATAAACATTTAGTGTTATGCCATGATGGACAAGAATAAGGCGTTTGGATTGATGGGCGTCGTGTTGTTGGTGTTGCTGGTAGCGCCGTCTACATTGGGTTACGTTATTACGAGTAAGGGCAAGCCAGAGCCTGATACATTAATAGCATGGCCAGACGAAGGCGAAGTGCGTACGCCGTTTATTAACCGATCATAAAAATGGGCCCTTCCCCGCGGAGCCGCTCCACCGCCGCTCTATCCATGCTGAGCTACGGGCCCCTTGACGTACATCTCCCCACTTTTTAAAGCTTTCCGGCTAGCTGACTGGACGCCAGATGAGGCCTAGCTCGTCGGCGTAGCTGTACGCCTCCCTCATCTCCTTCTCGGAGACTGGGCGGTTTATATCTGCGTATTTGGCCATGGCGGGGACGAGGTAGTCTGGATGGTACTGGTCCATTATGTTCACCAGCGCCTTTGGGCAGTTCTCCGCTATCCATCTCAACACGGGCCTGGTGCAACAATCCACGTGGCCTGGCAGCACCAGATGTCTGATTATCACGTCCTCGCCTCGCCTACATATCGCCGAGAGGTTCCTCGACACTACGCCGACATATCTAGGCGCCACGGAGTATCGGAGGGCGCATGCGTCGTTGCCGTACTTGAAGTCTGGGAGCCAGATGTCCATTACATGGAGTATGAGGGAAAGGCCTTCTGGGGTTAGGTACATGTTGGAGTTCCACAGCTGCGGCGCGTTGAATTTCCTCGCCGCGAGCTCCCTCAGAGACTCGAGTATGAAGGGTATGTCCGGCGTGGGCTCTCCGCCGACCCAGTTTATGTTCCGCGCCCCCTCGGACCTCAGCTTGATTTGTATCAGGGCCAGCTGGCGCGGCGTGACCTCCGCCCCGTTCTCAGGCCTCTGCGATATGTCCCAGTTCTGGCAGAAGGCGCATCTGAAGTTGCAGCCTGTGAAGAACACCGTGCCGGAGGGCACCAGCGGCGCCTCCTCGCCCATGTGGAGGAAAAAGCTGGCGACCGTCGGCCTGTCCCTCAAGAGGCAAGCGCCTTTGCCCCGCGACCTATCCGCTCCACAACGCCTCTCGCATAGGTTGCAACGCCTCAGCTGTCTGCGGGCCAGCTCTATCTTAACGTCGAGCAGCGAGGCCCTGGGGAGCCTCCTCTCCACTACCGAGGCGTCGGGCCGCTCCTTCTGGCGGAGCCATTCCTCGTCGAAGGCGCGGCCGAGCTCCTCGTGGACTTTCCACAGCTCTGCGCCGTCCATCGAGGCGTAGTCCGCCGGCGCCTCCACGCGCGCCGCTATGTGGAACTTGGCCGGCGCCTTGTTCCTCATGACGGCGTAGTACCACCCCAGCCTCTCCCTCACCGCCGCGTCCTCCCATACGGTAGCCGCATCGGGCCTGTAGAGGGCCCAGGCCACAATATTCTTAGGGCTGTGGTTTTTTGCGTTTTCGTGAGGCTGATGGCCAGAGGCGCGGAGGCGGATCTATACGAGGTGGACTGGTTCGGCATGAGGGCCGTCGTGAAGCACAGGAAGCCCAAACGCTACAGGGATCCGGAGCTGGACAGAGCGATCAGGACCAGGAGGACCTTGAACGAGGTCAGGTTGATGTCTAAAGCCCGCGAGGCGGGCGTCGACGTGCCGGCCGTATATCTCTTCGACGTGGAGCGCGCCGTTATAGTCATGGAGTATATCGACGGCCCTACCGCCAAGGATCTGCTGGAGGGCGGCAGAGACGTGTTGGGCGAGGTGGGCTCTATCGTCGCGAGGCTCCACGCCGCGGGGATAGTCCACGGGGATCTCGCCTTAACCAACGTGATCTATAGAGGCGGCGTTAGGCCGTACTTCATCGACATGGGGCTTGGATACCTCGTCGAGGGCTCGGGCAGAAGGGCGGCGCTCGAGTTCGCGCGCGACGTCAACGTGTTGCTGAGAGTGCTGGATACCTACGGCGAAAGGGGAGAGGAGTACAAGAGGGCCTTCTGGGAGGGCTACTCCGCGCTGGGGCGCCTGGCCGAGGAGGTCCGCGAGGGCGTGAGACGCATCAGATCGTCCGCCCGCTACGTCGAACGTTGACGTGGGCGTAAAGGCCCCATCTGTCGTAGAGCTTGAACAATTGGGCCTGCTCCGCCGAGCTGGCCTCCCCTCCCAAAACTCTGAGGGCGGCTATCAGCAGGTCGCCCTCTCTATAGCCTAGATTCGACAGAACGACGCCTAGATGCGGCGCAAGGACGTCCACCACGGAGTAGAGGGGCTCGTCGCCGTGGTCCCTAACCAACCTACACAGGACGCCCAGCTCGTGGTACTTCAGCAAATCGCAGGCGGGAACTCCGCCTAGCTTCAACCCCAGCCTCGAGTTGACGACGGCGTTGGGGTCGTCATGCAGAATCTTTAGGGCGAACGCCGAGACTACCTCCGGCGTTACGACCGAGGCCAGCGGGCTCCTCAAGACGCCGAAGGGGGGCACCGCCAGGGTGCCGACAAGCCCCATGTAGACCAGCTCGGCGACCAGCTTTCTCGCCACAGCCCTTCCCTTGTTCATTTGATGATAGATCTCTTGCACGAAGCCAAAACAGGTCATTTTTATATAGACTTCAGCCTACAAAGTTTTGATGTCTACGTAAACGGCGTACTGGCTGCCGAACCGGCCTGGCGCGCATCGGCCCTCCCTGGCCGCCGTCTGCGGCCGGCGCCGCCCGCCCTCGATCCGCGGCCGTCCCCCATTTCCGCTGCGCGCGTCGGCCTCCCGCGCGGCCTCCGATCCCCTCCCTCCTCCCCTCACAGGGAGTATGCCCCGGGAGCCTTGACAGGGGCTAGCCCCCTGTAAGGCCTCCGGAGGGTACTGTAGGCGGCTGGATCTGTAGACACCCTTTCGAGGGGAGGGCCGCGACGGACGACGAGGCGGCCTTCCGTGGATATTTCGGCGAACTTGGGCTGGAGCTCGGCGAGCTCGAGGATGTGGATAGACGGCCGGACGAACCGTGGAGTCCATGGCGGGCCCGGTGGGACTCTCGGGGCCATCCCCCTTCGAA
>JGI20129J51889_1000114_pt1 | contig 22184 bp, 19 predicted proteins | sample MonGeyMetagenome_FD_51889 | JGI IMG/M metagenome (IMG submission 51889)
GCGTCCGCGCACCATCCCGCGCCGTCCGTGTAGATGGGGACCCCGCCGTACCTGCGCACCAGCCTCCTGATGAACAGGTAAGCATCTATGGAGTTCCCGCGCCAGCTCACGTGGAAGTCCAGCATCGCGCGCAGGTCGGGCTCGAACGCGACCCAGATCCACGCGGAGGTCCCTCCCACGTTCACCATGGTCTCATCCACGAATATGCGACGCACTTCCCTCGGGTCGGCGCCGATCGATCCGAGGATGGGACCGAGCCTCTGCACCCACCTCCACATCGAGGCGTGGCTCCTGCTCATGATGAGCCTCAGGGCCCTGGCGGCCCTCCTCAGCGAGAGGCCCGAGAAATGCAGATAAACCGCGTAGGCCATGACCGGAAGGGGGGTCCTCCTCCTGATCTGGATCGGGTTGGTGCTCATTGCGGGTCGGGCGGAGGGCTCCCCTCGGATTTAGGTTCATCGATGGTCAGCTTAAGGTAACGGAGCCTCCCGGGCTCCAGCAACCTTTATAACAGGCTCGCCCGATTCGGGCCGGGCCCGTAGCTCAGCCAGGATAGAGCGGCGGCCTCCTAAGCCGTAGGTCAGGGGTTCGAATCCCCCCGGGCCCGCCACCCCGAAATTCACGCGTGGCGCTTTACATATTCATGTAAAAACAGATGAAATTCTGGTCGCAAACCATGCCCTGAAGGGTGTCTCCGACACCGATCGGCGGACACACCCGCGCTCACACGTGGATCGGAGACACCTCTATATACCCCGCCCGGTGTAACCCATAGTGTGGCGGGGGATCGGGACTGGAGGGCCGCGGTGGATATCGGCTCGCTCTCCGCGGAGGCACGGCGCGCGCTGCTGGACGCGGTGAGGGCGAAGCTTGGAGGGGTCGGCGCCTCCCGGGCCGTGGGGCTCTCACGCGCCGCGCTGTACCGCTACCTGTCCGGGGAGCGCGCCGTGCCGGCGCCCCAGCCCACGCGGACGGCCCAAGTCGAGCCGGGGGAGGAGATCTTGGCGCCGCCGCGCTTGTTGCGTATGGATCGTATCACCTCGAGCTCCCCCTCGAGCGCCTCCACGAGGGAGGCGAGGGCGCGCTGCGAGCCCACGACCGCGCTCACCGCCCCGAGCCTCCTCCCGGGCTCGATCCACGAGAGGGGCAGCAGGCTCCCGTGGCTATCCGGTCCCGATCCGGACGCGGGCACCGAACTCAAGCCACGTGAGATGATCGCTTCGCAAATTTAACTCTTCTGTGAGGGACGTGCGTTTTGTTTCGGGAGCGGGTCCGCGGTGCCCGCGGAAGGCCGGGGGACGGGGCGGGCGGTTCCCATGGGGTCGGGGAGGTCCTCTCAGTCCCGGGAGGAGGACCGGGGCACCCTTCAACGGCGCGGGCGCCGGGGATGCCGATTTCGAGCCGTCGGCCATATGGCAGTATTCACGCGCCGCGACCGGCTGAAAATGGGGGGGAAGAGCGCGTGTATGTTCATGTCACATGACGGATGTCGGAGGCGATCGAGGCCGGCGCCCGCCCCGTCCGGCCAGCGCAGCGCGGAGTTCGGCGGGCTTAAATATACCGGCGCATGTCACTGGCATGTTGGGGGCCAGCGGGCTGAGCTTCGACGGCTCCTTCGATCAGGAGGAGATACGGCAGATCCTGGGAAGCCTCGACGACCTGAGGAAGGGCATGTACGAGGACTTCGACGACGTCGACGAGCTGATAGCCGATCTGCACTCGCCATAGCGCGGTGCGGCCCCGAGCCGGTCCGCGCGAAGTGTCCGGATCGAGGTGGATCCCGCGGGGGACTGATACGTCCAGGGGACTGTACAGGAGCAGGCCGGTTGAAATCCAGGGGAATGTAGATGAGGCCCTCGGACTCCCGGCGGATCCGGAAAATCCGCCGTCGCCGGGGAAAGGAAGAAACCGTCCGGCTTCCGGGCCCACGAGCTGACGGGTGAAGGGAGGCCCGCCCATCGCATGGAGGATGGGGTCACGATGCCGGACAGGGTCCGCGACCACTGGTTTACTGACATGGCCGATAGCTGTCTCCTTCCCGGCGGACGCGGATCATCTCCCCGAACGCCCGCCGCGCCGGCGCGGTCATCCCTTCCGGGCCGCCCACATGTCGCGGAAAACTGCCGCTGAGGAGGCGCGCGGAATCGCCGCGCGTTGGATGGACAGCGGCAAGCATGTGCGCTGCCTTCGCTGAGGATGGACGCCATATATATTCTATGTGTTCTACTATGTTGAGTTAAACCCATATTAAATCCGCCCCATCGCATACCCCGGGGGAGAGCCGGGGAATGGAGATCAGGAAGATTCAGAGGACGGGGGGATCCAGCTATGCAGTATCGCTGCCGAAGAAGTGGGTCGTGGCCAATTCCCTGAAGGAGGGCGATCGGCTGGCCCTGGAGGAATTGCCCTCGGGCGAACTCCTAGTTTTCCCGTTGAACAGGGAGGCGCTGTTCGGGGATTACGTTCTGAGGCTCGAGGGCGAGGTGGACCCCGAACACGTCCTGAGGACGCTGATCGCGATTTACCTGAGCGGATACGACGGAATAACGATCAGGAGCGAGCCGGTGATAAGCGAGGGGCTCAAGAAGGCGGTGCTCAACTTCACCTCTCGGACGATAGGGATGGAGGTCATGGAGGAGACGAGGGACACGATCGCGCTCAGGGAATTGATGGGGAGCCCCGATGTAGAGCCGCTGAAGATACTCGCCAGGATGTCCACCATGGCCATGGCCGGGATGAGGGACGTGGCGAACTGCCTGGAAAGGCCCAGCGCCACCCTGCTCGCTGAGGTCGTTGAGAGGGATCTCCAGATAGACAGGCTGCACCTCCTCCTGGATAGGGAGTTCAACAGGGCAATGCGGCACCCGCTCTATGCCGGTAGGCTGGGCGTGAACCTGACGGAGCTCTGGTCGGTCAGGAACGTGTCGAAAACGATCGAGAGGATAGGGGATCACGTGGAGCGCATGGCCAGCCTGCTCCTGCAGTATGGCAGGCCGCTCAGGTCGACCGGCCTGCGCGAGCTCTTCGACCGCGCCGTGGAGACGTTCGAGGACGCGTTAGATGCGTACATGAAGAAGGACGTTGAGGGGGCCCAGCGGATCATAGATACGGCCGAGGGGGCGTCCACCGATGCATTGCGGCTTCCGGAGGGGTGCGGGGGCGACGGCGGCATCTACGCGGTGCTCCTGGCCGAGGACCTCGTGAGGATAATATCCTATTCGGCTGACATAGCCGAGGCTGCAATTGACATGGGCGTGAGATGACGGGCGCGCCGTGCTCCTTACTTCGCTATGAAGTAAGGAGCTAGATGTACTTTACGTCGAAAATACTTATTTAGAATTGCCCGATGGTACCCGGCGAGGAGAAATGGAGGGAAAGAACCTGTATTTGGCGATTGTCATTGTGGTGATCCTGGCGATAGGCATCGTTGGCTGGGGCTACTACGCGGCCAAATCGCCTGCGCCCTCCCCGGCCCCGACGCCCACGCCCACGCCCAATCAGACCCCGACACCGACACCCACGCCCACGCCCACGTCCAATCAGACCCTGACGTGCTCCACGCCGAAAGTCACGCTCACGGAGAGCGGGTCCACGCTCCTGTATCCGCTGTTCAACGAGTGGGCCAGTAACTACCCGTGCGCGAACATAATCACGCAGTCGACCGGGAGCGGCACGGGCATCTCCAGCGCGATAGCCGGGACAGTGAACATCGGCGCCTCCGATGCGTTCATGACCGACGCGCAGCTGAGCGCTCACCCCGATATGCTTAACATACCGATCGCCATAGCCAGCCAGTACGTGGTGTACAACGTGCCCGGCCTGAGCCAGAGCGTCCACCTCGTGTTCTCAGGCCCCGTGCTGGCCGCCATCTACAACGGGAGCATCAAATACTGGGATGACCCGGCCATAACCGCCCTGAACCCGGGGGTGAATCTTCCGCACCAGCTGATCGTACCTGTCTACAGGTCCGACGGCAGCGGCGACACGAACATGTTCACGTTGTTCCTGAGCAGCACGGACCAGTGGTGGAACAAGACCGTCGGATACGGCACCAACGTCAACTGGCCCAGCAACCCGCAGCTGCGCGGCGGGGTCGGCAACTCCGGCGTCCTGCAGGTGCTGTCCACCACCCCGTACTCCATCGGGTACGTCGCCATGTCCTACACCGATCAGATAAACTCGGCGGGGCTCGGTTACGCGGCCCTGGTCAACAGGGCGGGCAATGCGGTCCTGCCCTCGGTTCAGACGGTCGCGAACGCCGCCTCGCAGTACCTGGACAAGATACCGCCGGACGGGAGGATAGCGATAGTCAACGCCCCGGGCGCCGACTCCTACCCAATAGCCGCGTTCGAGTACGTCATAGTCAAGAAGGTTCAGCCGAGCTCCGAGCTCGCCACGGCCCTGAAGCAGTTCCTGACGTGGGCGGTCTCGCAGGATGGCGGGGCCAAGTACATGGCGAAGTACTACATCGTGCCGCTGCCCTCGAGCGTGGTGAACGGCGTGACGATCCCGCTCATAAATCAGATAAGCGGTCCATCATGAGACGGGTGACCCGGAATGAGGTCCGACGGGCTGCTGATCAGGATCGCCTCAATGATCCCCGTTTTCTTCCTCGTTTCTATATTTATATTTCTGCTTTACGAGTCAATTCCATCTATTTTCTATAATGGATGGAACTTCTTCACGAGCTACAGGTGGAACCCGGGCATTACGTACCAGGAACCCGTGCCGGGTCCCTTCGGGTTCAGGGCCTCCCCGGGGGCGAGCTTCGGCGCCCTGCTCTTCCTGTTCGGCACCGCGGCGACCTCGGCCCTAGCCCTGGCCATCGTGGTGCCCGTGACGCTGATAACCACGATAGCCCTGGCGATGCACACGCCCAGGCCCATGTCGAGGGCCGTGGGCGCCTCGATGCAGCTCTTCGCGGCAATTCCGAGCGTCGTCTACGGCCTCTGGGGGATCGTCTTCCTGGAGCCGCTGCTGCTCAAATACGTCTTCCCCTGGACGGAGGCCACGCTGGGCTTCATCCCGTGGTTCAGGGGTCCCGCCACCAGCGGCTCCGGGTTGGTGGCATCGTCGCTCGTGCTGGCCCTCATGGTCCTGCCCATAACCAGCGCGATAGTCCTCGACTCCTTCAGGTCGCTTCAGTCGAGGTTCCAGGCGCCGATACTCTCACTGGGCGCCACCCGGACCGAGGCCGGGATCGCCATCCTCGGCTTCGCCAGGAGGCAGGTGGTCGGGGCCGTCTTCCTCGGCCTGGGGCGCGCCCTGGGGGAGACGATGGCGGTGCTGATGACCTGCGGCGGCGCGATAAACGTGATGCCGGTCGACATCTACTCGCCGATAAACACGATGGCGGCGGCCCTGGCCGCGCTGCTCGACAGCGCATTCATAGACGCGAGCGGGATGACCCTCTCGGCCCTGGCCGAGCTCGGCCTGTTCCTGATGATCATCTCGCTGGCGTCCAGCGCCGCCGGGAGGGCCCTGGCGGGGCGCATCGTGCTGAGGGGTGAGGCGTGGTGAGGGCCCGCGGCATGGGGATGAGGCGCCTCCGCGACGCGCTGGTGGGCGCCGCGGGGCTGGCGATCTCGGCGCTCCTGCTGGCGGCGCTGCTTCTGGTGCTGGCCTACGTCTTCTACGGGGCGGCCCTCAGGTTCGAGCCCGAGATGCTCCTGACGATGGGGAACACCACGTCCGGCGGCCTCCTGAACGCGATAGTGGGCACGTGGCTCCTGTCGGGGCTCGCGCTGGCCATCTCCGCGCTCCTGGCAATCTTCGTGGCGATCGACATAGCGCAGTACGCCGGCGCCAGGGTGGGCTCGCTGCTCAGGGCCACGGTCGACACGATGGCCGCGATCCCCGCGATGGTCTACGGGCTGTTCGGCTTCCTGGTGTTCGTGATCTACCTGGGGATGGGCTATTCCCTCCTGGCCGGTTCCCTGACGCTGTCCCTGATGATGATACCCTACCTGGCCAGGTCCACCGAGACCGCGATGGGCAACGTGCCGAAGGAGCTCGTGGCCGCGGCATATGCCCTAGGGGCCTCCCGCTGGCAGGTAATCAGCCGCGTGCTGCTGCGCTTCGGCAGGCCGCTCATAATCTCCGGCGCGCTCCTGACGGTGTCCATAGGCGCGGGCGAGACCGCGCAGCTCCTCTACACGGCGGGATGGAACCCGGGCCTCCCGACATGGTTCACGCACTCGCAGGTGGGCTACCTGACATACGTCGTGTGGGCCGGCATCAATCAGCCGACGCCGTATCCCCAGGGCCTGGCGTTCGTGGCGTCCGCCCTGCTGGTGGGCATGATCCTCGTCCTGCTGCTCATTTCTAAGTGGCTGGAGGGCAGGGAGGTGAGGAGGGCTTGATGAGCACGCGGGCGTCCGAGGCGCGCGAGGGGGAAGTCGCGATATCCATGAGGGGGATCAGGGTCTCCGCGCCAGGCGGGGCCGAGATCCTGAGGGGGATTGACCTCGACGTGTACGCGGGGGCCATCAACACGATCGTGGGGCCGTCGGGCAGCGGCAAAACCACTCTGCTGAAGGTGATGAACAGGCTGGTCGAACTCGACGGGCTGAGGGTCGAGGGGAGGGTGGAGTTCCAGGGGCGGGACCTGCTCAAGGCCGACCCGTACTGGGTCCGCAGGCAGATAGGCATGGTGTTCCAGTCGCCGAACCCGTTCCCGATGAGCATATACGATAACGTGGCCTTCGGCGTCAGGCTGCACTGGAAGGTCAGCAGGGGGGAGCTCGACAGGATAGTCGAATGGGCCCTCATGGAGGTCGGACTCTACGAGGAGGTGAAGGGCAACCTGAGGAGGAGCGCGCTCACGCTATCCGGAGGTCAGCAGCAGCGCCTCTGCATAGCGCGCGCCCTGGCCGTGAGGCCCTCGGTGCTCCTCCTGGACGAGCCCACGTCGTCGCTCGACCCCTATTCCAGGGACGTGATCGAGAAGCTCATGCTGAGGCTGAAGAGCGAGTTGACGCTCGTGCTGGTCACCCACGACCTGGAGCAGGCGCTGCGCGTGTCCGACTACGTTGCGTTCATGAAGTTCGGCTCCATAGTGAGGTGGGGCGCGGCCGAGGAGGTGCTGAGCGGCTGGAGGGACGCGGGTTCCGGGTCGCATGATCCTCGACAGGCGCACAACGGCGGGTAACGTCAAACCGGGTTCCCGTGCCCGGGCCCCTGAGGGCCTCCTCCCCCCGTCCGGTCGACAACCCCCTCCACCCCGGCATCAACCCGCCGCGAGCCCCGGGGATGGATCCGATCGCCGAGCTCGCGTGGTCCTTCGGGTAGGTCCGGTCATTGCGGCCTCCTCCCCGGACACTTCCGATCCGCCGTATGTCCTTCCAGAGGGCCGTTTACGCCATCTGGAGAAGGGGCTTGCAGGCCCTCGGAGGAGCTCCGATGGATCGTGGCCATGTCTCAGGCCTTGCCCGGCGCGCATTCGAGCGCATGCTTAACTGGCTCTCCGCGTTCATGTCAATGCAGGACTTCGTGTTCGAGGACTGGGATCTGGGGAGGCCCCCGCTCGGGTGGAGGGAGGAGGGGATGCCCCCGTGGCTGGACGGGCTGCGCCCGATCTTCTCGCTCGGGTAGGGGGTGGGCTTAAGGTAACGGAGCCGCCCGGGATCCGTCCCACAGAGCCGCGCGGACCCCAGCCGGCCGACGCTCCAGGCTCAAGCCCCGAGCGCTGTTGAGCCTTATAAACGCCCCCACCAACTCGGCCAGGTTGGTCGAGCGGCGCATCGTCACCTGGGAGGAGTTCGGCCGCCTGGCAGATTCCCTGGCGGCCCTCATACTGCGCACCAGGCGCGTCAGGCACGATCTGGTAATAGGCGTCCTCAGGGGCGGCGGGCCCCTGGCGCTCGTGGTTGCCGATCGGCTGAGGGTTCGCGTCGACTTCCTGAACGTGAAGTCCTACACCGGCGTGGGCGAACGCGCCGGTCCCCGGGTCCTCTCAACGATAATCGAGGACATAGAAAACAAGGACGTGCTGCTGGTCGACGATCTGGTCGACGAGGGCGCCACCATGTCCTTCGCGGTCGAGTTCCTGAGGAGCCGCTACTCCCCGAGATCTATCCAGACCTCCTCGCTCTTCGTCAAACCCTGGAGCAGGTTTATACCCGACTACTACCTGGGATCCGTGAGGGAGTGGGTGATATTCCCTTGGGAGCTCTGCGAGTTCGGGACGGAGGGATGCGCGCCGGGGGAAGTGAGCCGATGGCGGATGCGGGCGGGGTGGCGGGCGAGGACGCGAGGTTCCTGGAGTATCTCATGCTCAACTGGAGGATAAGTCTCCTCAACATATACCTTAACGGGGAGCTCGACAGGCAGGAGGAACTGGAGCGCGCGATAAATCGCTGCTCAATCATAATGAGCATGCTGAGGGAGGGGGGAGGGGACGCGGCGCGGTCCGTCCTGGTGGACCAGCTGTCGCGCCTCGCCTCAGAGCTCGGCGACATAGTAGAGGAGGGCGAGGAGAAGGAGGATTGAGGCATCGGCCGGCGCCGCCCCCTTTCAACCCCACGGCGCCGTTTAATTGCGCGGGCGCGCAGTTGTCACAAAGGATATAAGGTGGTGCTCGGAGATCCAGGCTCCGTCAGGTTCTAGGCTTGTTCTTGGGGTGAGTAGGGTGGCCGATAAGAAGGGCGCGAAGATCGAGATAAAGCCATCCCAGCACGTGCTCGTGCCTAAGCACGAGATCGTGGGGGAGGAGGAGCGCGAGCTCCTGCTCCGGAGGTATGGGATAAGGCCCGAGCAGCTTCCCTACATACTATCATCCGATCCCGCCGTCAAGGAGATCGGGGCCCAGCCGGGCGACATCGTTAAAATAACCAGGAGGAGCCCCACGGCGGGCGTCGCCGTCTACTATAGGTACGTCGTGGAGGGGTGAGCTTGAAGGGATCCGCCGTCGTGGAGTTCGATGGTTGGCCCGTCATAGAGGACATCCTGAGGCGCGAGGGCGTAGCCCGCCAGCACCTGAACTCCTACAACGACTTCATCGAGCACGGCATCCAGGCGATCGTGGACGAGGTCGGCGGCTTCGACGTGGAGACCCAGAGCGGCACCTATCACGTCAAGTTCGGCAAGGTGGAGGTGGGGAGGCCCCAGGTGACCGAGATCGATGGCTCCGTGAGCTACGTAACCCCGATGGAGGCCAGGCTGAGGAACCTGACCTACGCGGCCCCCATATACCTGGAGTTCATGGTCGAGGACCCGAGGGTCCCGGGCGGATACGCCAAGCAGTCCTTCACGATAGGTTACCTGCCGGTCATGGTGCGCTCGAAGATCTGCGTGCTCAACGGGCTCTCGAGGGAGGAGCTCGTGGCGCTGGGCGAGGACCCGGAGGACCCCGGCGGCTACTTCATAGTGAACGGGTCGGAGAGGGTGATAGTGGGGCTCGAGGACCTCTCCCCCAACATGATATTCGTCACCAAGGAGAAGAACGGCACCACCGAGGTCTACAGGGCCATAATTCACTCGTCGATAGTCGGGTTCCGCTCCAGGGCGGAGCTCGTCCTCAAGAGCGACGGCAGCATATACGCCAGGATACCCCTCTCGCCGGTCGAGATACCGTTCGTCGTGCTGATGAAGGCCCTCGGCGTGGAGAACGACCGCGAGATCGCCGACATGGTGTCGCGGAGGCCCGAGCTCCAGGAGCTCCTCGAGATATCCTTCGAGAAGGCCATGGACGTGAGGTCCCAGAAGGACGCGCTGATCTACATAGGGAACAGGGTGGCCCACGGGATGAGCGAGAGCGCCAGGGTGAAGAAGGTGGAGACGCTGCTCGACGTCCACCTCCTCCCCCACCTGGGCAGGAAGGAGGGCAGGTACGACAAGGCCCTCTACCTGGCGGAGGCCGCCTCGAGGCTCCTGGAGCTCAAGATGGGCTGGATAGAGGGTGACGACCGCGACCACTACGGGAACAAGATAGTGAAGCTCGCGGGGGAGCTCCTCGCGGACGTGTTCAGGACCGCCTTCAGGAACCTGGTCAAGGACATGAAGTACCAGCTCTCCAGGATGGGGCAGCGCCGCGGCATAAGCGCCGTGGGAGCGGTCATAAAGCTCGGCATAATAACGGACAAGCTGAACAGCGCCCTGGCCACCGGGAACTGGGGCAAGGGGAGCGTGGGCATCACGCAGCTGCTCGACAGGACCAACTACCTGTCCACGCTGAGCCACCTGAGGCGCGTGCAGTCGCCGCTGAGCAGGAGCCAGCCCAACTTCGACGCCAGGGAGCTCCACCCCACGCAGTTCGGCAGGATGTGCCCCGTGGAGACCCCAGAGGGATCCAACTGCGGGCTCGTGAAGAACCTGGCGCTCTACGCGGTGATCTCCGTCAACGTGCCCGAGGAGGAGGTCCTGGACTTCCTGTACAGCGCCGGCGTGATCCCCGTGGGGTCGCGCGAGGACTCCGGCGAGGGGGAACCCCTCGCGAAGGTGCTGGTGAACGGCCGCGTGGTGGGGTACACCAGGGACCCGGAGAAGCTCGTGAGCTCGCTGAGGAGGGCGAGGAGGAAGGGCGAGCTCGATCCCGAGGTCAGCGTCTACCTGGACAGGCCCCTGGATCCCAGGGCCACGTTCCGCGTCTACATATTCACGCACGCGGGCAGGGTCCTGCGCCCCCTCGTGCTGGTGGAGGGGGGGAGGCCCAAGCTGACGCGCGATCACCTCGATAAGCTGAGGCGCGGCGACATCACCTGGCGCGACCTCCTCAGGATGGGCGTGCTGGAGCTCCTGGACGCGAACGAGGAGGAGAACGCCTACATCGCGATGAAGCCCGAGGACCTGACGCCCGAGCACACGCACCTCGAGCTCTACCCGCCCGCGATGCTCGGGGTGGTGGCGTCCATAATCCCCTATCCCGAGCACAACCAGTCGCCCAGGAACACGTATGAGAGCGCCATGGGGAAGCAGGCGCTCGGCTTCCCGCACTCGAACTACTTCCTCACGCTCTACTCCAGGCAGCACCTCCTCGTCTACCCGCAGAAGCCCCTCGTCAGGACCAAGATAATGGACCTCATAGGCCTCGACAGGCACCCGGTGGGCCAGAACGCCGTCGTCGCGGTGCTCTCCTACGATGGGTACAACATAGAGGACGCGATAGTTGTGAACAGGGCGTCGATAGAGAGGGGGCTCGGGCGCTCCTTCTTCTACAGGACCTATGAGGCGGTGGCTCAGCTGTACCCGGGCGGCAGCAGGGACAAGTTCGAGGTCCCGAGGCCCGAGGACAACGTGAGGGGCTACAGGGGGGAGAAGTACTACAGGCTCCTCGAGCCGGACGGCGCCGTGATGGCGGAGGCGGAGGTCTCCGGGGGGGACGTCCTGATAGGGAAGACCAGCCCGCCCAGGTTCATCGAGGAGTACCGCGAGGCTGAGACGAGGGGGCTCTACAGGAGGGACTCATCCGTCGCGCTGAGGCCCAGCGAGAGGGGCGTCGTGGACACCGTGATACTGACCCAGACCGTCGAGGGCTATCGCACCTTCAGGGTCAGGGTCAGGGATCAGAGGGTGCCGGAGCTCGGCGACAAGTTCGCCTCCAGGCACGGGCAGAAGGGCGTCATCGGGATGATAGTGGATCCCGAGGACATGCCGTACACCGAGGACGGCGTGGTCCCGGACATAATAGTCAATCCGCACGCGTTCCCCTCCAGGATGACCGTGGGGCAGTTCCTCGAGTCGATAGCCGGGAAGGCGGCCGCCCTCAGGGGGAGGCCCGTGGACGCGACGGCGTTCTCGGGGGAGCCCATAGACGACCTCAGGAGGGCGCTGCTGGAGCACGGGTTCAAGCCCACCGGCAAGGAGGTCATGTACGACGGCAGGACCGGCAGGAGGTTCGAGGCCGAGGTGTTCATCGGCGTGGTCTACTACCACAAGCTGCACCACATGGTCGCGGACAAGATACACGCCCGCGCCCGCGGCCAGGTCCAGATGCTGACCAAGCAGCCCACCGAGGGCCGCGCCCGCGGCGGCGGCCTCAGGTTCGGCGAGATGGAGAGGGACTGCCTGATAGCCTACGGCGCCTCCATGCTGCTCAGGGACCGCCTCCTGGAGGAGTCCGACAAGACCGAGGTCTACGTGTGCGAGCGCTGCGGCTACCTGGCATACTACGACAGGAGGCAGCAGAGGCTCGTCTGCAGGGTCTGCGGGGAGAACGCCAAGATATCCAAGGTGACGGTGGCGTACGCGTTCAAGCTCCTGCTGCAGGAGATAATGAGCCTGGGGATATCCCCGAGGCTGCAGCTGGGGGGTAAGGCGTGATGTCCTCGGTCGAGTTCGAGGCGCCGAAGGCGATCAAGGCGATAAAGTTCGGCATATTCCCGCCGGCGGAGATCAGGAAGTACTCGGTGGTCGAGATAACGATACCCGAGACCTACGACGAGGACGGCCTGCCCATCCCCGGCGGCCTCATGGACAACAGGCTGGGCGTGCTCGAGCCCGGCCAGGTGTGCGGGACCTGCGGCAACACCGCCTCGGAGTGCCCCGGCCACTTCGGCCATATAGAGCTCGCGGAGCCGGTCATACACGTATCGTTCGCGGACGACATAAAGCTGCTCCTGACGGTCACCTGCAGGTCATGCGGCCGCCTCCTGATACCGGAGGCCGAGATCGAGGCGTACAGGAAGGAGCTCGAGGAGAATGCCCCCTACAAGCCGGGCCTCGCCGAGAGGATAGCGAAGGAGATCTACGCGAAGGCGCGCAAGGCCAAGATTTGCCCCCACTGCGGCGCCAAGAAGCTCGAGATAGAGTTCACGCGCCCCCACCTGTTCCACGAGATAATGGAGGACGGGAGCGCGGTCAGGCTGACCCCCGCCGTCATAAGGGAGCGCCTCGAGAAGATAACGGACGACGATTACCGCCTCCTGGGGTACGATCCCGAGTCCGCCAGGCCCGAGTGGTTCGTCCTCCAGGTGCTCCCTGTCCCGCCGGTGGCCACGAGGCCGTCGATAACGCTGGAGAGCGGCGTGAGGTCCGAGGACGACCTCACCCACAAGCTCGTCGACGTGGTCAGGACCAACGCCCGCGTCAAGGAGGCGAAGGAGTCAGGGTCGCCGCCGCTCATAATGCAGGACCTGATGGACCTGCTCCAGTACCACGTCACCACGTACTTCGACAACGAGTCCTCGAGCATACCTCCCGCTCACCACAGGTCGGGCCGCCCGCTCAAGACGCTGGCCCAGAGGCTGAAGGGCAAGGAGGGGAGGTTCAGGGGCAGCCTGTCCGGCAAGCGCGTCGACTTCTCGGCTAGGACGGTGATATCTCCGGATCCGAGCATAGACATATCCGAGGTGGGCGTGCCGCTTGAGATAGCGAAGAGGCTGACGGTCCCCGAGCGCGTCACCCCCTGGAACGTGGAGTTCCTGAGGCAGCTGGTGAGGAACGGCCCCTTCAAGTATCCCGGCGCCAACTACATAATAAGGCCGGACGGCGTGAAGATAAGGCTGGAGTTCGTGCCTGATAGGGAGGCTTACGCGAACTCGCTCGAGCCCGGATACACCGTGGAGCGCCACCTGATGGACGGCGACGTGGTGCTGTTCAACAGGCAGCCGTCGCTCCACCGCATGTCGATAATGGCCCACCGCGTCAGGGTCCTCCCCTACCGCACCTTCCGCCTCCACCCCGCGGTCTGCCCGCCCTACAACGCCGACTTCGACGGCGACGAGATGAACCTCCACGTGCCCCAGGGCGAGGAGGCGCGCGCAGAGGCGCTCGAGCTCATGAGCGTCGAGGGGCAGGTGATCTCGCCGAGGTACGGCGGCCCGATAATCGGGGCGATAAGGGACTACCTATCGGCCGGATACCTGCTGACGAAGGACGACACGCTGCTGGACCCGACGTCCTTCGCGTACCTGGCTTACGAGGGAGGCTACTCCGGTCCCCTCCCGGAGCCGGCGGTCAGGGAGCCCTCTCCCAAGTACACCGGGAAGCAGCTCTTCTCGCTGTTCCTCCCCCGCGGCTTCAACTACGTGCTCACCTCCAGGTGGGCGAAGACCTCCAGGAGGAGGCGCGACGTGGTCATCAAGGACGGCCAGCTCGTCTCGGGCATAGTGGACAAGGCATCGATAGGGGCGGAGGAGCCCGACAGCCTCCTGCACAGGATAGTCAGGGACTACGGGCAGGAGGAGGCCAGGAGGTTCCTGAACTCGGTCCTCAGGCTCCTCAGGAGGTACATAACCGACAGGGGCTTCAGCTACGGGTACGACGACCTGGAGGTGCCGGAGGACGTGAGGGCCCAGATCAGGGCCGCCGTCGATGAGGCGTACGAGAAAATCCAGGGATACATCGAGGAGTACGTGAGCGGGCGCATGGCGCCCGTCAGGGGCCTCAGGCTGGAGGACGTCCTGGAGCAGAAGATCATGGACGCCCTGGGGGAGGCGCGCGACAAGGCCGGCGAGCTCCTCGAGCGCGTGCTCCCGGACAGCAACCCCGGCGTCATAATGAGCAGGACCGGGGCCCGCGGGAGCTCGCTCAACCTGGGCCAGATGATGGCGCTCCTGGGGCAGCAGGCCGTTAGGGGCAAGAGGATAAAGAGGGGGTACAGGCGCAGGCCGCTGCCCCACTTCAAGGAGGGCGATCCCAGCCCGGATGCGTACGGGTTCGTCAGGTCCAACTTCAGGGACGGCCTGAATCCGATAGAGTTCTTCTACCACTCGATGGCCGGCAGGGAGGGCCTGGTGGACACGGCCGTGAGGACGCAGCAGAGCGGTTACATGCAGCGCAGGCTCGTCAACGCGATGGAGCACCTGAGGGTGGAGTACGACTACACGGTCAGGGATCCCGAGGGCAACATAATTCAGTTCCTCTACGGCGAGGACGGCATCGACCCGGCCAAGAGCGACCACGGCGAGGCCGTCAACGTGGAGCGCCTCTGCGACACGATACTGCTCGATGACGATCCCAGGGAGCCCAGGGCTACGCTCGAGGAGAAAATGAGTATACTCGCCAAGTACGAGGGCGAGCTGAACGAGCACGTGCGCAGGAAGCTGGAGTCGGTCCTCAAGTCCAGGGAGATGAGCGCGAGGTCGGCGGAGGCCCTCTGCTCCCGCACCGTGCAGATGTTCAGGGCCGCCATGATAGAGCCGGGGGAGGCCATAGGCATAGTGTCGGCGCAGTCCATCGGCGAGCCCGGCACCCAGATGACCCTCAGGACGTTCCACTTCGCTGGCGTCAAGGAGAAGGACGTGACGCTGGGTCTGCCCAGGCTCATAGAGCTCGTGGACGCCAGGAAGGTGCCCAGCACCCCAGTCATGGAGATCTACTTGGACGAGGAGCACAGGCGCGACCGCGAGAAGGCATTGGAGGTCGCGCGCAACATACTCTTCACGAAGGTGGAGGACCTGGCATCCAGCGTCGAGATAGACTACTCCACGGGCTCCGTGATGGTGTCCCTGAACAAGGACCTCATGGATGACAGGGGGTGCACGATCGAGGACGTGGCCAAGGCCCTCAGCATAGGCAAGCGCCGCGTGAGCCACGACGCCGAGTCCATGACCGTCACGGTGTCCCTGGAGAGCTTCGACCTGACCTCGCTCTACGCGCTCAGGGACAAGGTGTTGAGGACGCGCGTGAAGGGGATCGCCGGCATAAGCCGCGTCAGCGTTGAGGAGAGGGACGGCGAATGGGTGATAGTGACCTCCGGGTCCGACCTCAGGAAGGTCCTCCAGGTGGAGGGCGTGGATCCGACCAGGACCAGGACCAACAGCATAAGTGAGATAGCGATGGTGCTCGGGATAGAGGCGGCCAGGCAGGCGCTGGTGGAGGAGATGATGAACACGCTGGAGGAGCAGGGGCTCGAGGTCGACGTCAGGCACCTGATGCTCGTGGCTGACCTCATGACGCACAAGGGCATAGTGCAGCAGGTCGGGAGGCACGGCGTGGCGGGCACCAAGGCGAGCGTCCTCGCGAGGGCCGCCTTCGAGATAACGGTGCCCACCCTGGCGGAGGCGGCGGCCAAGGGCGAGACGGACGAGCTGCGCGGGGTCACGGAGAACGTTATAGTGGGCGGGGTCATACCCGTCGGCACGGGCATGGTCGATCTATACATGAGCGCGCCTGGGGAGGGCGAGTCGCGGTGAAGGAATACGTCAGGGACCTTTCAGAGTTCATGCAGGTCGTCAGGAGGACCGGGAGCGTCGAGTTCGGGCTCCGCAGCGCGGTGAGGCACGGCGGGTCGGCGAAGCTTCTGCTGGCGTCCTCCGGCCTGACTCAGGATGAGGTAGCCAGGCTGGAGGAGGCCGCGAGGGGCGCGAGGGGCGTCCTGGTGCACTACGCGGAGCTGAGCCCGGCGGAGCTCGGGAGGGCCGCGGGGAGGCAGCACCCGGTCAAGGCGCTGGCGGTCACCGCGCTGGGCGATGCGGACCTGGACAGATTCCTGGAATCCCTGAGGGACCTGGAGGCGTCCGGCGCTGTCAGGGTGATCCGCGCCGCTAGGAGGAGGGAGCGATGACCGGGGACGGCATAGTGCTCACGGAGAACGAGCTCAGGCTCATGTCCCTGTTCTCCACGTTCACCGGGATCTCGCCCAGGGATTGCGTGATCGATGACAAGTTCGACCGCGTGATATTCGTGGTCGACGAGGGGACCAAGCTGCCCAACGACAAGATAGGCCGCGAGGCGGTGAACTACATGAGGAGGAAGGTGAATCGCGACGTGGAGGTGGTCGAGTACTCCGACGATCCGGCGAAGCTCGTGGCGAACGCGCTGGGCGGGCGCGGCATCCTGGAGGTCAAGATAGTGACCCGCGGGGGCTCCAAGATGGCCATAGTGTCCGCCGATCCCAAGGAGAAGGGGCGCGTCGTGGGCAAGCAGGGCAGGAACGCCGAGAGGGCCAGGCTGCTGGCCAAGAGGTACCACGGGATAGATCGCGTGCAGATCACCTGAGATCGGCGCCCCGGAGGGTCCCGATCGATTCGCGCAGGCGCCTCAGGGCCATCCTGCCCAGGAGCTCGATGCCCAGCGACGCCTTCAGCCATGTGCCCATGGCGTCGAAAGCGGCGTCCAGCCTGTCCAGCGCGCCGGAGCCCTTCAGCCTCATCAGGAGCTCCCACACCTCGCCCTCATCCATGCGCTCGTAGAGGTAGCGCAGGAGCTTCTGCGCGGATTCCTCCTTGCCGTATAGCGCCCTCCAGGAGCGCCCGTAGAGCGCGTGGGACCCCTCCAGATCCAGCGATCCGCTGAGGTACTCGGATATGGCGCGGGAGGCGATGCCGGACGCGACCACGCTCAGGACGTCGCCGCCGCCCGTCAGGGGCTTGGCGTTGCCCGCCGAGTCGCCGACCCTGAAGATCCCGCCCGACCCGGGGCCCGAGAAGCCGCCGACCACTATGGGCGATCTCACGACCCTGTAGGGCGCGCATCCAGTGCGGGAGCGCATCGCGTCCACCGCCCCCTCGAGGGAGGCCGGGGAGCTCCCGGCGCCCCCCAGCAGCAGCTCCCCGTCGCCGGTCCGGACCTCCCAGAGGAAGTACTCGCGCGACGCCCCCTTGTCCACGACTATCCTCACCTTCCCCTGCCCGTTGCCACGGGATGGCGCGCGGCACGTGTACTGCACGGCGTGGAGGAGGCGCTCCCTCGCGGGGTAGGCGGCGGCGCCCCTCGCGTCGACCACGATGCGAGGGGCGTAGCGGCTCCTCCGCGTGACAACGCTCCCCGGCGCCAGGTACAGCGCCCTCTCGGATAGCGCGAACTCGGCGCCGCTCGAGGCCGCGAACTCGAAGAGGCACTTGTCTATGGCCCTGCGGTCCACCGCGAATGCCCCCAGCTCGCCTATGTCGAGCTCGATGCTCCCCCTCCCCCTGACCTCGACCTCGCCGCCCTCCAGCTTGACCCCGTCGAGCCCGCGGCCGCACAGCCCCCTGAGCTCCCGCAGGCCGTCGGATGACATTATGCCGGCGCACTTGACCGGATAGCCTATCTCGGAGTCCTCCTCAATGACGATCACCGAGTGCCCCATGGAGGCCAGCCTGCCGGCCGTCGAGAGCCCGGCGGGACCGGCCCCGACGACGGCTACGTCCAGCGCCATGCGGGCTTCGCGGCGACCAATGATTATTTTGCTTTGCCCTGGCCGGGCTGCGGCTCATCGTGGCTCAGCGCGACCGCGCGAAGCGACGGTGTCGTCGATCGGCGGGCCATCCGCGACAAAAATCCTTAAATAATGAGCAGCTTGCGAAAAGCGGCGAAGAGCCATGTCTGAGAGGCAGAAGCCATCTAAGCCGCATCTTAACCTGGTGATAGTGGGGCACGTGGACCACGGAAAGTCCACGATGACAGGTCACCTCCTCTACCTGCTCGGGAAGGTCGATCCTAGGACCATAGAGGAGTACGCCAAGATGTCCGAGAAGCTGGGCGCCGGCGACACGTTCAAGTTCGCATGGGTGCTGGACAGGCTCAAGGAGGAGAGGGAGAGGGGGATCACGATAGACCTGGCCTTCCAGGACTTCGAGACCAAGAATTACTACTGGACGCTGATAGACGCGCCGGGCCACAGGGACTTCGTCAAGAACATGATAACTGGCGCCAGCCAGGCCGACGCGGCAATACTCGTGGTGTCCGCCAAGCAGGGGGAGACCGAGGCGGCGCTGTCCGACGAGGGGCAGGCCAGGGAGCACGCCTTCCTCCTGAAGACCCTGGGCGTCAACCAGCTGGTGGTGGCCATAAACAAGATGGACGCCACGACGCCGCCCTACGACCAGAAGCGCTACGAGGAGGTCAAGAACGAGGTGTCGAAGCTCCTCAAGCTCGTCGGATACAGGGTTGAGAAGGTAAGGTTCGTGCCGGTCTCCGGCTGGAAGGGCGACAACCTCACGGAGCTCTCCTCCAACATGCCCTGGTACAAGGGCCCGACGCTGATCGAGGCGCTCGACGAGTTCGAGGAGCCGCCCAAGCCGGTGGACAAGCCCCTCAGGATACCGATCCAGGACGTGTACTCCATAACCGGCGTCGGGACGGTGCCCGTGGGGCGCGTCGAGACCGGGGTGCTGAAGGTGGGCGATACCGTCGTGATCATGCCCTCGGGCGTGGTGGGCGAGGTCAAGTCCATAGAGACCCATCACACCCCGATACAGGAGGCCGTGCCCGGCGACAACATCGGCTTCAACCTGAGGGGGGTCTCGAAGGACGATGTGAAGCGCGGGTACGTGGTGGGGCACCCGGACAATCCGCCCACGGTCGTCAAGGAGTTCCTGGCCCGCATAATAGTCGTGTTCCACCCGACGGCGTTCGCAGCTGGCTACACGCCGGTCCTGCACGCCCACACGGCTCAAGTGCCGGCGCAGGTCTCGGAGCTCGTGCAGAAGCTCGATCCGCGCACCGGCCAAGTGACCGAGGAGAACCCCAAGAGCCTGAAGACCGGCGACGCCGCGGTGGTGAAGGTGAGGCCGCTCAAGCCGCTGGTGATAGAGGAGTACAAGAACATACCTCAGCTTGGCAGGTTCGCGCTCAGGGACTCCGGCAGGACGATCGCCGCCGGCGTCGTCGAGAAGATCACCGAGGTGCAGGAAGTCAAGATAAAGAAGTGATGCCGAGGGACCGTTGGGCCGCTTCTGATCCTCATCCCCGCCCTGAATGGTGGTGGCGTATCATACTACACGTCGATGCATTATTGCGGATCTTCGGATCATTCGCTCGGCGCTTCACTCGTTAGATCGGGGTCTGCGGGTGAGGGTGGGCATTGTCCATCCCGCATCCAGGTTGCGCCCGCGAAGCCATTTCGAGCAGGCGATCGCGCGGGGAGCGCGTTGCGCGGGCTGGACGACGTCAGGAGGCCGCCGGAGCTGGACTCGCGGCTGGGAATGCTCGCCTACTCCACCCCCTCCGGCGGTTGCGGGGGGATCTCGATCAGGGAGAGCCCGGAGCGCTTCGTGGTCTCGGAGGTCTTGGCGGGGAGACCTCCCGAGGGCCCTCTGCCCACGTTCGTGGTAACCAAGGTGAACAGGAACACGATCGACGTGGCAGAGGAGCTGGGCAGGAGGCTGGGGTGTCGCATCAAATTCTGGGGGCTCAAGGACAAGAGATCGATCTCGACCCAGATAATGCAGTGCGCGCGGCCCCGCGCGCCCGGCGGATCGGTGAGGGGCGATGGATGGGTCGCCAGGCCCATAGGGCTATGGGGGGAACTGGGGCCGGAGCACTTCGCTGGGAACTCGTTCCGCATATCCATCAGCGCCCGCGGGCCGGAGGGCGAGCGCTGCCAAAGCGCGCTCCGGGCTGCGGGGGATTCCCTGGCATCCAGGACCATCGCCAACTTCTTCGGCTACCAGAGGTTCGGCGCCGTGAACCAGAACCATATAATTGGCAGGTGCTTAGTGAAGCGCGCCGAGGGGTGCCCGAGGAGGGACGAGCTGAGGTCGATCCCCGCGCGCGTAAGGAAGCTCCAGGTCAACGCGTATCAATCATACCTATTCAACCTCGCGCTGAGCCGCGTCCTCCTGGAGAATGGGGAGCTGCCCCTTCGCTCATCGCTGTCCCATCGCGTGGTGCGCAAGCCCTTCGAGAGGGCGCTGGAGGAGCCGATCGCCGGGCCCGCGGACGGCGTCACACTCGTTCCCTCAGCCCCCGTGCCGGGCTACTCCTACAGGAGCAGGGGCGATGCCTACTCAAGGGCGCTCGACGAGGTCATGCGCGAGGAGGGGATATCGCCCAGGGATTTCTTCGTGGACGATATGCAGGAGGTCAGCGCCGAGGGGGGCTGGAGGCCAGCCGTCGTCCTGGGCAGGCTCGAGGCGCGCGGCGACGGGGAGCTGATCAGGATAAACATGCTGCTGCAGCGCGGAAGCTACGCCACCGTGGTGCTGAGGGAGGCCCTGAAGCCCGAAGACCCGATCGCCTCGGGGTTCACCGCGTAGGAGGCCCCCTCGGGCGCGCGGCGGGCGCCCGGGCCTCGCCAATCTATCCTCGCGTAGCCCAGCAGCCGCAGCGAGTCCAGGAGCCCCTCCGCGTAGCCGGCCTCAGCCAGGGCGAGCTCCACGTTGCCCTCGCGCAAGAATCTCTCAGCGTCGTAGAGGTAGCTCTCGACGTTCTCCATCAGGATCCCGATCCCGGGCGACGCGGGAACCGCGCCCCTGAATCTCGCCAGGGCATTCCTGGTCTTGCCGATGGCGCTCTCCGCCAGCCTGGACCCGAGGGAGGCGGGCACGCGGCCGGCCTCGCTCAGGACCTCATCGGGCGCGCCGAGGATCAGGCGCAGCGAATCCGCCTCGGTGTAGTGGAGGCGTCCGGGCACTATTATGGAGTGCGGGTGCTCGCCGAAGTCCGCGTCCAGGGCCTCCTCCATCCTCAGAATGCGCATCGCCTCGGAGCTCGAGAAGAGCCTGGAGGCAACTATCAGGACCCGGTCGGGGCTGAACGCGCCGAGGCGCCAGGAGTCCTCAGCCTGCCTCAGCAGCCTCAGGCCCTCCGCGACGCTGAGCCCTCCGCCCTCCTTGTCGTGCTGCAGGAGCAGCAGGGAATGCTGGCCGTTCCTGAGCGCACTTGCCACTCCGAAGTAGAGGCGGTAGGCCGACTGTGGCGGCCCCTCGGCCAGCGTGCCTATGAACCCCAGCTTGTACACGTGGAGGCCGAGCCTCCCGAGCGCGGATGTGACCACGCTGGATGAGTGCCAGACCCTGACCTCCACGCCGCGCCTCACGGCCTCCTGCCTGAGCGCGTCATGCGTCGTGGCCGTGAAGACGTCGCCGGGCACGACTATGCCGAGGCATCCCGCGGCGGCCTCCCTGGAGATCCTCGGGGCATCCTCTAAGAGGTCCCTCCCAGCGGCCGTGACCTCCACTCCCAGGATGGAGCGCAGCTCCTCGAGCGCGCGCTCGACGTCCATTGGCGTCGTGTACGCGTCGAGTAGCACGCGCCCGCAGGCCCTGAGGTCCTCGAGGGCCCCCACGGGGATGCCGCGGGGGCCGTGGACTCCCATGCCAACCAGCACCAGCGTCATGCGCGGCGATCGTGCCCGCAGGTCCTAGTTATCATCTTTCGGCGCTTCTGCTGGTCGGAGGACGTCAGAGGGGCATGAGCGATCCTCCTCCCCGCCCATCAGGGCGGGGAGGGGGTCGGGGATTATGAGATGCCCCCGCGGCTGAACGGGATGCGCCGGATGTCGCGGCTCCGGGTGATGGGCTTAAGGTGACGGCTCCCCCGGGCGCGGACAAACGCTTTTATAAAGCCACCGAAGACAGGCGTAGGGCCCGTAGCTCAGC
>JGI20129J51889_1000128_pt1 | contig 20547 bp, 21 predicted proteins | sample MonGeyMetagenome_FD_51889 | JGI IMG/M metagenome (IMG submission 51889)
GTTTTCCCCTATAAAACTACCCCAAAACACGATCGAGTACTCAACCTTCGCCCCATGCTTAACTACCACATCCCCCTCCAAGCTAGCGTAGGGGCCCACCACAGCCCCCTCCTCCACGACAGCCCCCTTCCCGACGTACACAGGAGGTAGTAGGAGGCCTTTCACCTCTGCCTCCTTATGAACGTGGACACCGCTGGATAGAGTTAAACCCTCAACCCTGTAGCCCGGGATGTAACCGCTGAGTAGATCCCACATCACCTTCCTATACCTCTCGAGGGTCCCAACATCCTCCCAGTAAATTCCGTGGGAAGCAACATACCCGTGCACCATGTAACCTTCCTCCACCATCATTGGGAACAAGTGTCTGCCGAAGTCCAGGAGGGATGGGTTTGAGGTTATTAATTCCAGGGCTCTTTCGCCGATGACATACACGCCTGCGTTAACTAGGTTGCTGTAGGTGCTAGCTCCTTTCGTTTTATGGAATGCAAGGCTTAGGAGGTATACTTCGAGGCTAATAGGCTTCTCTGTGAACAAAAGTATCCTACCAGACTCGTCGACCATTACAAGCCCGAATTGGAGCGGGTTGTCAACGCTTACAAGCGATATAGTGGCGTCAGCCCCCCTCTTCCTGTGCTCATTGTACTGATGGGCTACATCTATATTTGTGATAATGTCACCCATGGAGACGACAACTTCGCCCCCGAGTTCGCCCGCCAGCAGCCTCACACCGTCTATAGTATCCTTCGAATCAAGTATTCTAACCTGGAGTCCGAGACTCTTCCCCGCAACATAGTCTCTTATAACAACCCCCTTGTAGTTGGCTGCAACATAGATCTTGTTGAAACCCAACCCTCTAAACCAGGTTGCCAGATGCTCTAGTAGGGGTTTGCCGCCGAGGGGTATCATGGGCTTAGGGATTATCTCTGTCAGAGGTCTAAGCCTTGTGCCCAGACCACCAGCCAAAATTACGAGAGGAGGCAACCCGGATGCAACCTAATATTATTCTATGCTCTAAGACAATTTTAATTTACTCCAGCTCCATATCACACCCTCTTGGTGGGAAATGGTGTTCGAGAACCAGCTGATTAAGGAGATCCTCGAGAAATACCGTGAGATATGGGCTATAGGGCATGCTCAAGCACTCCTGGAATGGGATAGTGAAACCTACATGCCCAGGGAGGGCTTGGAGGAGAGGGCTGTTGCAAGAGCTGAGTTAAGTCTTCTAGCACAGAAGCTTATTCTGAAGCCGGAGTTCGTGGAGCTCGTTGAGAGAGCCAGCGGGGTCGAGGCATTGAACGACTACGAGAGGGGTGTAGTCAGGGTTCTAGCAAGGGAGATAAGGATTATGAAGGCGATTCCACCCAGGTTGCTAGCCGAGCTCACGAAGACGACCCAAGAAGCTATGTACGCGTGGAGGGTGGCGAAGGAGTCAGACGACTTCTCGAAGTTCAAGCCCTACCTTGAGAAGATAGTTGAGTTGACCAGGGAGAAAGCCGACTGCCTGGGGTGGAAGGAGCACCCCTACGACGCCCTGCTCGACTTGTACGAGGAGGGCTTGACAACGAGAGACGTTGACAACGTACTCGAGCCCCTAGCCCGAGACCTCAGGGTCATCCTTGAGAAAGTTGTTTCCGAGGGGAGGTTCCCCCGGAAACACCCTCTGGAGGATGTGAAATATGAGAGGAGTTGGATGGAGAGCGTTAACAGTGAGGTTCTTAGACTCCTGGGCTACCCTCTAGGCGATAAAGCTAGGCTAGACGTTTCAGCACACCCCTTCACGATCGGAATAGGGTTAGGCGATGTGAGGATTACAACAAGATACGAGGGGTTCGACTTCAAGAGAAGCCTGCTCAGCACGATACACGAGTTCGGGCATGCAACATACGAGCTCCAGATAAACCCTTCACTAAAGTTCACACCTTTAGCCACCGGCGTAAGCTTAGGTGTACACGAGGGGCAGAGCAGGTTCTGGGAGAACATTGTTGGTCGTAGCCGCGAGTTCTTGGAGTTCATATACCCTGTGTTGAGGAGGAATCTACCTTTCATAGAGAAATATACACCCGAGGACGTCTACTACTACTTCAACGCTGTGAGGCCGAGTCTCATAAGGACGGAGGCTGACGAAGTAACCTACAACCTACACATCGTGTTGAGAGCTAGATTAGAGAAGCTGATGGTTAAAGGCGAGATAAAGGTGAGCGAGCTACCGGAGCAGTGGAATAACCTTATGGAGGAGCTATTAGGCGTCAAGCCTACCAGAGACAGCGAGGGCGTGCTCCAGGATATCCATTGGAGCATGGGGTCTATAGGCTACTTCCCCACATACACCCTGGGGAACCTGGTTGCAGCCCAGATGAAGTATCACATAGAGAACGACTTCAACCTGAGAGAGAAAATAGCCTCAGGCTCCTTCAACGAGTTGAAGGAGTGGCAGAGGGTTAAAATACACTCCTACGGTAGCACTTACCCTCCGAAAGAATTGCTGAGGAGGGCTTTCGGCGAAGAGTACGCCCCCGAGTACTGGCTCAAGTATTTGAGGGAGAAATATTTATCCATTTAATTTTTTAAGCCCCTGAAACAATTAAATCAACTCACACGGTGGATATCCTAGTTTGAATCCAGTGGAGTTCAGCCTTGCCTTAAACGCTGTCTCAACAATGCTGTTTGCCATAGGCTTCTTCAACTCGAGCTCGATAAGCGTCCAGATAGGTGTTTTAAACGACCTCACGGATACGATCGGCCTTTAATCATGTTGCTAAGCCTGAGGACGGTTAAGAGGAGCTTCAAATACCCCTTCGGCACAGAGAGGGGTCTTTACATTACCAGCCTGATAGCACTCATGATGTTCTCAGGGTCGATAGTGGGCTTCGCCGCCAACAGAATTTCCACCTCTATAGCCTCAGGGCTCGAAGTGCACTCGACGCCCATCTCGCTCTACAGCGTGTCGGCCTCCACTGCTCTAAACACCGTCTCCCTCCTATACAGCCTTAGATCATTGAGGAGAGACAGCGGGGACCCAACTACCAAGGGCACTATAGTGGATTCCACAGCCGACACGCTAGCCGGCTTGATCTCATTCATCGCACTATACACCCGGTCACCTATTATAGACGTGATTGGGAGCATATTGGTGACGGGCTTGATCCTTGGGATCTCAATCTCCATTGGAATGAGGATATACGAGATCCTGGTTGGTAGGACACCACCGAAGAGGGTGCTCAAGGAAGTTCTGGGGAGGGTGTTAAAGGTCGAGGGCGTGAGAGATGTAAACGTTTTTAAGGCGGCTATGATCACCGAGGACGAGTACCTGCTGATACTTGAAGTTGAGGTCGACGGCGAGATAAGTGTTGAGAAGGCGGAGAAGCTTGCGGACACAATTGAGACAGTTGTTAAAGGAGCTGAACCCAGATTCAAACATGTCTACATAGAGCTGGTCCCGGTTAAACGTGAACCCCCCACGTATAAGAGGATAATGAGCGAGATAGACGCACTAGATGAATAAAGTAGACACCAACAGGGAGAAGGTCATACAAGGATACCATGTCGAAAACACCTGCCGCCCAAAGGTCAACTCCTGAAGCGACGTATATATGAAGCCACCTTGACAGCGTCAAGGGTTTCAGCGGGGTCGTGCGTCCTGATCACATGAGCCCCATTATACACAGCTATCGCGACAGCTGCTAGCGACCCGTATAACCTCTCAGCCGGATCCCTGCGCCCGGTTATCTCGCCTATGAAGGATTTCCTCGACACACCCACTAAAATAGGCCTCCCCAGACGCCTCAGCTCATTTAGCTCGGCTAGAACTGAAGAGTCCCATACATACCAGGGTACTTCCCTGAATCTATTGAACCCTATGCCAGGGTCTACGATGATCTTCTCCTCATTTAAACGGTGTCTGAGAGCTATTGAAACAGATTCTCTTAAAGCCTCTTCAACCTGGGCTACGGGTTTAACACCGTGCCTAAAGGAGGACACCCTAGCGACAAGTACTACAGGTACATCGTGCTCCCTGGCGACCAGTGGCATAGCCGGGTCGTCGCGGAGGCCCGAGACATCGTTCACTATCTCGGCGCCGGCTTCGATAGCTTTCTCCGCGACGATCGCCCTAGTAGTGTCGACCGAGATAGGTGTCCTACAATTAGTGTTCTCCCTGATAGCTTTAATGGCGTTAACGACCCTCTCTAACTCCACTTCAACCGGGACATCACCGCTTAGATATGGAGCTGTAGATCTACCGCCTACATCGATGAAATCAACGCCGGCTTTAGAGAATCTCTCAACTGTTTCGACCAACTCCTCCAAGCTCTTCTTCACGCTACCCTTGTAGAAGGATTCAGGAGACACATTTATGACACCCATAATCCTAACCGGCTCTCCATCCCCGACCGGAACCCCCGCGATGACAGCTCTTACCACTTCTCCGACACCCGAGATATGGATTATTATGCTTCGAACCAATAAATAGCGGGAGAGGTGGTTTGCATTAGCCAAAGCGTTGAGGTTAGAGGCCTCCGGAAGGTTTTCAAGAACGGCGTCGTGGCTGTCGAGAATCTCAGCTTTAACGTGAGGAGGGGGGAGATCTACGGTTTAATAGGGCCTAACGGCAGCGGGAAAACCACTACTTTGAGGATAATAGCAACACTACTCAAACCCACTGCCGGGAGCGTATTTGTTGAAGGGGTGGACGTCGTGAAACAACCCCTGGAGGCGAGGAGGCTCATCGGGTACCTGCCTGAGGAGGCGGGCGCATACAGGGATTTAACAGGCTACGACTTCATCAAACTCATGCTCTCGCTCAGGTTCCACGGCCCCGAGCTCGAGCCCAGGGTCGATGAAGCTATATCGATAAGCGGCCTCGAAGAATTCGTTGAGAAGCCGATTAAAACATACAGCAAGGGGATGAAGAGGATACTCGCGTTGAGCGTGGTTCTCGCACAGCATCCCAGGGTTCTCGTCTTAGACGAGCCGACGTCTGGTTTAGACGTTGAGAAAAGCATCTTCGTGAGAGACTTGATCAAGAAGTACAGGGTGAGAGAAGAGGTGGCGGTTATTGTGAGTAGCCACAACATGCTTGAAGTGGAAACCCTTTGTGACAGGGTGGGCGTGCTGTGGAAGGGTAGGCTAGTCGCCGAAGGCGAGCCCGGCTACTTGAAGAAAACGTTCTCGGCTTCAAACCTCGAGGAAGTGTTCTTGAAAGCGGTGGGTTCGCATGTCCTTTAAACCATTATTTGAAAGAGAGATCAAGGCTGTCTTGAAGAACCCGGGCTTCTTGATCACGCTTATAATAATACCGTTATTCTACATCTCCCTCGGCTCAGTGATGAATATAGGGTTTAGAAGCGCTGTCAGCCAGGTCTCAGGCTATGTAGGTGTAGTAGACAGAGACGACACGCCTCTCTCACACCTATTCGTATACTACCTTAACCTCACACTTGATGGAAGGGTTAGATACGCCAACGGGACTGGCGGGCTGGGCTCCTACAGCACTATCATAGTCATACCCAGCGGTTTCCAGGAAGCGGCGTTGAACAATAGCGCAAGCTTAACCACACTTACGAGAATAGAGTCCCTGTCTCTAGTGAGCATAGGAGCTATCCCTCCACTAGCTCTCCAAAGTTCATTTAACGACGCTTTAAGGTACGCTCTCGCATCTCTTACACTTGGTAAAAAGATAGAAATCGGCAATCCATCTTTAAACACGTCAATTCAGCTCGTGTACCAGGGGAGGGTTTTAGATTATAGTTCCGTGAACACGTCTATCGGCTTCGGGCTCCTCTCCACTTTCATCATAGGGATAATGATGTCGTTTACAGCTGGCTTCGCCACCTCCGCTAGCGCCATGGAGAAAGCTGAGAAAGCATTCGAACTCCTCCTTTCCCAGCCCGTTGGGAGAAGCCGGATAGTCTTAGCCAAGATAGCGGCCTCTGTGGTAGCTGCTCTCATAGTTGGCTTAGTGTTCTTCGCAAGCCTCTTCTTCTCAGTCATGCATGCTACTGGAATCCAGGGTGCTCAAGCCCTACCCTCGGGGGGAGCCGGGGGGCTCGGCCGACAGCAAGTGGATTTAGGAGGGGCTGTTGCCTTCACGGCTATAATCGTATTCCTAGGCTCGCTAATAGCAGGTGGCATCGGGGTAGTCATTGGGGGTGTTGTAAGTGATGAGAGGACTGCTGGAATCCTTGTCACACCGGTCGTGATGATCCTCTTCGGTTTCACAATTATAGTAGAGTTCATTGGGCTTGGTTTGGATGCGCTCAGCGCTGTTTTATCGGGGCTCACGGTTACACCCCTACCCATGCTCCTGAGCGTGTCGAGCATTGTTGGAGACTACTCATTCTTCTACCTGGCGTTAGCCTTAAGCATAGTAGAGCTGGCGATTCTAATAGGGGTGGCAATCAATTTGTACAACAGCGAGATAGTTATAACCGGGGTACAGCTGAGGAAAAAGTCTCCGCCGGCTTATTCAAGTTGAAGCCAGTCTACTCAGGTAGCCAGCTAGATCGCTTATGCTAGACGTAGAGTAATATACATTGTAGCCAACCACATAGTATGCTTCCTGAGGGTAACCCATTCCACTCCAATATGAGCTCCACGACGTCAAGATGGAGAGGAGACTCTTGTTATCAGGCATAAACAGGCTTTCATCCCATGTTAACTCAGCGAGCTTGTTCCCCAGCATCCACGATTTCACAAAGGGGCTTAACAGAAGGGGTGGTATTCTAATCATCCTCCGGTCGCTATCGTTCGACACTACGAATCGGATAAACAAATTGTAGCCGTTAACCCAGTCCCCAGCAGGGTCGATCAAGATCCAGCTCCCGTTTACATTGGTTACTAGTGCGACATGCCCGTATACACCGCTCTCAAATGCTATCAGGTAAGTGTGGTTGTATCCCCTAGAGTAGAGATATGAGTAGATGAACAATGCGAGATCCTCGCAGTCGCCCCCATGGTCCGCGATGGTCTCGTTAACCGGCTTCCAGTAGTCACCTAATGCTACTGGGTCGAACTCGTAGTAGAAGTTTACCGCCGTGTAGTTGACAATCCCGGATACGATGTCGCCTTTGGGGAGCTGTAAATCCAGCTCACGGGCCAACTCCACGTTCAGGGATAGAAAGCTGTTCACGAAACTAGTGTTCCTTCCTATCAGGGTTGCCACGCCCAGCGGGGTGGACACCTGGGTTCTTAAGGCGTGGAGCTCGTCAGCTAACACGATAACCTGGTTTAAGAGGTATGTTTGATTCCCCTGGAGCCATGTTTTCAACAACTGGTTCTCTAAGCTCAGTTCATCCGCGAGGGACTTATAGTAGCTTAAATTGCCCTCCAGCCGTGAAACCATCTCCTTGTAGTAGCTTAGATTCCCCTGTAGGTAGCTCTCCAACAGCGATATATTCTCCCTGTACTCCGAGACCAGTTGTTGGTAGAAGGTTACGTTGCCGTTGAGCCAGTTGACTGTGTTATTATACTCACCTGCCAGCTCATTGTATCGCGCTTGAAGGGCTTCGTAACTCCCACTCAATTGGGTTAACGTCACGTTTAACTCCTCGACCTCGAGCCGGTACCTTGATTTCTCGAGGTTTAAACTGTTGATTTCATTGTTTAATCCAGCGACCACGCTGAAATGGTAGACTAATAGGAGTATTAGCGCGATCGATAGCCCGAGAATCGGGTACCTGCTCCTCAATTAAGACACCTATACGTTGATCTAAGCGTTCTTGGTAATATAGTCGTCTGGACACCAGGTTAAGCGATAAACCGAGACGTGTGATCCAAAGGCTCTAACTCCAACTTTCAATAGCTCTCGCTATATCATCTGCGTGGACCCTCATTAAATGAAGGTATAACCCTCTCCTAGTGAAGGGGCCTCTACCGCATATCCCACAGTACAGCATCCCTTTTTTCACCTTGACGAGAAAGTTAGGGTTCTCTCTCATGAAGCGGGCGGCCTTGATGGAATCCTTGAAAGAAACCATGGCCTCGTCCACTTGGAGTCTAAGCGCCTTGCGTACAATGTACCTGACCACATGGTATTCCATGACACTTGCCAAAAATAACACCTGTAGTAAAATTGGTTAGCGTGTCTTTTTAAAGTATGAGACTATCCGGGAGTAACCCTTATTTCCCCATAGCCCGCTTATTCTTAAATATCAAAACATCTATTCAAGGATCTGGCTGGGTGGAACCGTGGATAAAGTTTTCATAGTTGGAGCCGGAATGACCAAGATCGGGAGGTTTTTCGAGAGGAATGCTAGATCGCTGTTCGCCGAGGCATTGTGGAGGGCTATAGAGGATGCAGGCGGGTTGAAGCCTGGGGCGATAGTTGTAGGCAATATGACCTCGAGCGTCTTAATGGAGCAGGACAACCTAGGCCCTCTTCTCGCAGACCACGCTGGTTTCAGAGGCCTGCCGGCCTTCAAAGTGGAGGCAGCCTGCGGGAGCGGTGGTGCGGCGGTTTACACGGGGTTCGCACTCGTGAAGTCGGGCCTCGTAGACGTGGTTGCTGTGGGTGGGGTTGAGAAACTGACTGAGGGTGTTACGAGCGAGGTGACTAAAGCGCTGGCGCAGGCGGCTGACGCGCAGTACGAGCTCATATACGGGACGACTTTCACGGGTTTAAACGCGTTGGTTATGAGGTATTACATGGAGAAGTTCAACTATGTGAAAGAAGATTTCGCCTACTGGCCTCTCAGGATGCACGAGTACGCCTCCTACAACCCCTACGCCCAACTCCCGAGGAAGACGACGCTTGAAAGCATATTGAACAGCCCTATTATAGCTGATCCTATAAGGTTGTTTGACGCCTCCCCGATAGGCGATGGCGCTGCAGTGGTGCTTCTTGTTAGAGGGGAGGAGAGGGCTAGGAAGATAGCCTCAGAGACCGGAAGGGATGTCCTGGTGGAGCTTTCCTCAGTTGCCTTGGCAACGGACAGCGTGGATATAGCCTCGAGGAAAGACCTCTTGACTATGGAGTCAACTGTGCTAGCCGCGAGAGAGGCCGTCGGCATGGCGGGGATAAGCTTGAAGCAGGTCGACTACGCTGAGGTACACGACGCGTTCAGTATAACCGGCTATCTAGCCCTCGAGGACATAGGGTTCGCGCCTAAGGGGGAGGCGCCTAAGCTGTGGAAAGAGGGCAGGTTCGGTAAAGGCGATAAACCCGAGGTGAACTTCAGCGGGGGGTTGAAGGCTAGAGGACACCCAGTAGGTGCGACAGGCGTTTACCAGGTGGCTGAATCCTACATGCAGATCAGAGGTGATTTCCCCGGGTTCAAGGCTTCTTCACCGGATATCGCTTTGACACACAACATTGGTGGTGTAGCAACAGTCACCGCTGTAAGCATCTTAAAGAGGGTTAAGTGATGTCTAGGAGACACGAGGATTTGATCGACGAGCTTAAGGCTTTGAGGGAGAAGAGTACCATAGGTGGCGGCCAGGACAAGATTGAAGCCCAGAGAAAGAAGGGTAAGCTATGGGTTAGAGATAGGCTGAACAGTCTTCTCGACAAAGGTAGCTTCCAGGAAATACAGTGGTTGAGAACCCACAGGAGCACGTTCTTCGGCATGGATAAGGTGAAGGTCTACGGCGACGGCGTGATCATAGGATATGGTAAAGTGGATGGGAGGCCAGTATTCGTATACGCCCAGGACTTCACGGTGTTCGGTGGTAGTATAGGTGAGGTCCATGGCGAGAAGATAGCGTACTTAATTGACATGGCTATCAAATACGGGGCACCTGTCATAGGCCTATATGATTCCGGGGGTGCGAGGATACAGGAGGGTGTTGCAAGCCTACATAGCTCAGGCCTTCTATTCGCGGCCAACGTTAAAGCGAGCGGCGTCGTGCCCCAGATAGCGCTTATGCTGGGTCCATGCGCGGGCGCGGCGTCATACAGCCCGGCTTTAATGGACTTCGTTATTATGGTCAAACAAGCCTACATGTTCATAACAGGCCCCGAGGTTGTTAAGGCTGCCACGGGAGTTGACGTTTCATTCGAGGAGCTGGGCGGCGCCGCAGTCCACGCGAGTAAGAGCGGTGTAGCACATATTGTGGTCGAAGATGAAGATAGTGCTTTCATGGTTACAAGGAAACTCCTCTCATACCTCCCGAGCAATTCAAACGAGGAGCCCCCTTACATCCCAACAGACGACCCCGTCGATAGGAGGCTTGATAACCTTTACTCGGTTGTCCCAACAGACCCTGTTAAACCGTTTGACGTGAGGGAGGTTATAGTCAGCGTAGTAGACAACGGTGAGTTTCTAGAGATCCAACCCGAGTACGCGAAGTCGGCTGTCGTAGGCTTCGCCAGGGTGGGAGGTCATGGTGTTTGCATGGTGGCTAACCAGCCGGCTGAGAAAGGCGGGGTGATAGACATAGACGCGTCGGACAAGATCGCGAGGTTCGTTAGGTTCTGCGACGCATTCAACTTCCCAATCGTAACATTCGTCGACACTCCAGGCTTCATGCCCGGCGTAGACCAGGAGCATGGCGGGATAATTAGACACGGGGCGAAAATACTCCACGCCTACGCTGACGCCACTGTGCCGAAGATAACTGTGATAATGAGGAAGGCATATGGTGGAGCATATATAGCCATGGGTAGCAAATCGCTAGGCGCGGACATAACCTACGCTTGGCCGACAGCCGAGATAGCCGTGATGGGGCCGGAGGGGGCTGTTAGAATACTATACAGGAAGGAGGCTGAGTCCAAAACCGACCCCTCGAAATTCTACGAGGAGAAAACCGTGGAGTACAGGAGGTTATTCGCCAACCCCTACCTATCAGCAGAGCTAGGCTACATCGACGATGTGATAGATCCTGCTGAGACAAGGCTTAAAATTGCCACAGCCCTCAAGTTTGTTAAGAGGAAGCGTGAGGAATACGTGGGTATAGTGCCTAAGAAGCACTCTAATATACCTTTATAACTTATTTCAACGATATCAAGGGGGAGTCCTTTCCAACGCTTTGTCCCTTCTTAACGTGTACTTCCGCCACTTCTCCCTCGAGATGCGATTTAACCTCTATTATCATCTTCATAGACTCCATGACAACCACCACGTCCCCCTGTTTAACACTGTCCCCGGGTTTAACTTTCACCTCTACCACCCTCCCCGAGATAGGGGCCTTGACAACCTTCCCGCCGGCGATCTCAACCTTTTTCTCCTCCTCCCTCCTCTTGACCTGCGTCTCATAGATTTCCGCGATATTGCTTACGAGGAGTGGTTGTGTGTTTACGAAAGCTTGGTCGCCCGAGAAGAGTATTGAATATGATACGCCGTCGTAGTCTATGAGCACCCTATCAGAGCCGAGTTTTATGATCCTCATCTCTACCTCTCTGCCGTCGGGTAGCGTAAGCTTAAACTTGTCTTTATCCATCTTATCGATGACAAGCTCGAAGGTCTGCCCGTAAACCGTCTTCACTCTAATCTTCCTAGGCATATTCAACCTCACTGTACTCTTCTTCCTACCTGTAGCAACTCTTCCTCTTTATATTTGTGAACACCATTAAAAAATATTGGGTTGCAAACTCAACCAAGTTTTCTGAGATAAACCCCAAGATCGAACACGTTCTTGAAAACCTTACTCGGCTCATCCCACTTGGCGACACCTATCACATTGTAATCATAGTAGTCCAACACGGCTACGTAACTATCGACAGGCGGATATATTTCAGCGACGCTTTCAAGCAGGAGGTCGTTGCCGTAGAGGAATGCCTTGACACCTTTATCGGTGGCCACAACACAGGACCTCCAACCAAATCGCTGGAAGAGCTTGGTGTAGAGTTGAGGCGAGGGGACAACATGCCCGTCTTTAACTATACCCACAAGCCCGCCCGAGAATACTACTCTAGATAATTCAGTGGTCCCCTGGTAAATAAGGCATAGATTATTGAAACACGTCTCCTTCAACTCGCCTACCTCGACAAGCAAGTCTAACTCAGCGTTGAAAGCTCCCAGGATGTATTTCTTCAACGCCTCCACATGCTCAGCGGGAGCAGGGTTATTTGCGAATTTAATCCTCCTTCTTCTACCCCTCATCTCGCTAACTCCTCGTCTTTGTGAGAAGGCAGAATGTGAAGCCGAACATCCCGTGTATGTGAGGCCATATTCTAACGCAGTTTCTAACCCTATCGTCGAATACAAGCTTGTGAAAGCTTGTGAAGCCATGAGACCAATCGAACAATTTGAAGGGGGGTTCGATGACATCGGCGTCAACTCTCGACTCAAGAACTCTGGATACAACGTACTCGTTTTCCTCCGGGGCTATACTACAGGTTATGTATGCTAGAATTCCGCCTGGATTCAACATTTCCAAACCAGCGTTGAGGAGTTCAATCTCTCTTTTAACCAAGAGCGAGAGGTCTTTGAGCGTCGTCTTCGTTTTCCTAGAGGGATCGTTCATAATAGTCCCCTCAGAACTACAAGGTACATCCAGGATAACCCTGCTGAATCTCCTACTCCATTCTCTCGGCAACATCCTAGCGTCAGCCCACGTGACAACATTGTTTGAAAGCTTCATCCTAGCGTAGTGGCCAATAAGAGATTTCAACCTGGGGAGAGATATGTCGTTAGCGTAGACAACTCCGTAGGGGAAGACAAGCTGAGAGGCGAATGTTGCTTTACCACCCGGCGCAGCGCAAGCGTCAAGCACATCCCCCTTGTAGTCTTGGAGTAAGAGTAATATTGGTGCGAGAGCCGATGCATCCCTGTGAACGTAGTAGTAGCCTTTCAAATACTCGTGGGTTGACCCTATAGTAGGGTATTCCGGCTTGGAGACGACTCTGAATGCATCCTTTGCCCATGGAATCTCCTCGAGGCTGAAACCCAGGGTCTCAAGTCTAAACTTCAATTTCTCCGAGTCTATTAGAAGCGTGTTAACTCTTACCACCGGGTTTAAAGGTTTCTCGAACGCTTCAAGCAGTTTGGTTGCCCCATCGTACCCCAGCATGTAAATGTATCTTTGAACCATGTAAGGCAGGTATCCGTATATCGAGGCAAGCTTCCGGGCCTTGTCGCCCGGCTCAATATAGATGTCCCTGTATATGTCGGCGACCTCTAACCCCCGATCCCTCACCGATTTAACGCCTCTAGTATCTTCTTCATCAACCTAGCGTTCTCAAGCATATAGTGGTCGTTGTTGAAGTACACGAAGACCCTCGAGGGCTTAAGGTAGACAGTTTTCTCCGCTAGTTCCCGTAGCTCGCTCTCAGAGTATTCGTAGCCATACCAATCTAGATGACCATGCAGCCTCAGGTACACAGTGTCGTTTGATGATACGATCCACCTCCCTATAGGCGCGTCTATTGACACAAGGGTTAACCCGAGTTCTCTAGCCCACTCAACCACCCTCTCGTTGAAGCAGGATTCATGCCTGAACTCAACTGCGAATCGGCTACCGAGCCCTGTCTTTGAGTGGAAATCTCTCACTTTTCCCAGGCTCTCATCACTGCATGTAAAATTCGGTGGTAGCTGAAACAAGTAGAACTCGATCAGGTTATCCATTTGCTGGAATAAATCTCTGAATTTAAGCCATATTTCGAGCGCTCTCTCACTCAGCCTACGCGTGTGGGTTATACTCCTATGGACTTTAACAGACCATCTAATACTCTTCCCCTTCCTAGCCCAGGAGGCAACTTGGTTTCTAAACGGGAACCTGTAAAAACTGGCGTTTAATTCAACCGTGTTTAAACCGCTCTCTTCAATATACCAGTCTAGTGTGCCCTCCTCGTTCCAAAGGTACATCCAGCCGCTTGTCCCAACGTAGATTTCCAAACACAACCCCTCTTTATTATATTCCCCAGGGATGGTAATATTATATCCGGGTGTAAGTATGAGCAGGTTGCTACACCTGCTGAAGGAAATAGACGCGGAGAAGCTAGCCTCATACATCGACCACACCTTGCTGAAGCCACAGTCAGACTACAAGCAGTTAGAGAAGTACGTCCAAGACTACAAGGCTTACGGCTTCAAAGCCCTCGTGGTGCCTCTCAGCCTAGTACCAAGGGTCTTCGAGATAGGTGGTAGGGGCATCAGGGTGGCTACAGTGGTAGGCTTCCCTCTCGGCAACACTTCAACTAGGGTTAAGCTATGCGAGGTCTCAGAGGCCTCTGAGCTAGGTGTGAAGGAGTTAGACATTGTTATGAACATAAACGCCTTTAAATCGGGTGACTTCAACTACGTTGAAAACGAGCTTAAGACCATCAACAGAGAGGCGAGGGACAGGGGGATAGAAGTTGTCAAAGTTATAATTGAGACAGGGCTTCTAAGCGACGATGAGAAGGTTAAGGCGGCGAGGCTTGTGGAAGCCTCGGGGGCGGATTACGTTAAAACAAGCACGGGATTCCTAGGGGAGGGTGCTACAGTCCACGATGTGAGGCTCCTATACAATGCGGTGGGAGGGAGGATCGGGGTTAAGGCATCAGGCGGTATTAGACACGCATTAGACGCCCTTGCAATGATAGACGCTGGCGCCACGAGAATAGGGACTAGCACCGGAGATAGGATCATGGAGGAGTTCGAGAAGTTGAAGAGGGGTTGAAATGAACGAGTTTGAAGGATTATTCCTCGTTGAACCAGCTGGAAAGTACACGAAACACCTGCTAAGGGTAAAGAAGGTGTTCGCCTTCGAGAAGACTCCCTACCAGGAGGTGGCCTTCGTAGAGCTAGAGGGGTTCGGTAGGGCTCTTATAATAGACAACTTTATTCAGAGCACCGAGGGGGACGAATTCATATACCACGAGTTGCTCGTCCACCCTGCTATGACAATACACCCCAACCCAGAGAAAGTGCTGATCATAGGGGGAGGGGAAGGCGCTACATTGAGGGAGGTTTTGAAACACAGCACCGTGAAGAAGGCTGTAATGGTGGACATAGATAGAGAGGTAGTCGAGTTCTCGAAGAAGTATCTCGAAGTAATGCATAGAGGGAGCTTCAACGACCCAAGGGCAGAAGTCTTGATAATGGACGGGTTGAAGTACGTTGAAGAGACTAGTGAAAGAGGCTTCGACATAGTGATACTCGACTTAACAGACCCATATGCAGGCCCTGCGGCGAGACCGTTGTATAGCGTGGAGTTCTATAGGAAAGTGAAGAACATTATGAGAGAGGACAGCGTTCTTGTCACCCAGGCTGGCTCGAGTTACTTCTACCCTGAGGAATATCTGTTCGTGAGAGATAACTTGAGGAGAGTTTTCAAATACACCGGCGAGTACTGGACTTGGATACCGAGCTTCGCAGTAAACGTTAACTTCATAATAGCCTCAGACGTATACAACCCGTCAGACATCAATCCCGAGGAGTTTGATAAAAGGTTGAGTGAGAGGGGTGTTAAAAACCTGTATGTTAACGGAGCTAGGTTTAAAGGACTCCTCTTAGCTGGGGTACTGTATCCGAAGCACTTTACTCCTCGATAGATGTTTTTTCGAAAGCAAACCCGGCCATTAACAGTAGAATCGCCGCGCCCGCTATAAGGACTAGGAGGTCGTTTACAGGAGTCATGGAGGACAGCCCTACATCGGCCCCTGTCAGCCAGTACCTCACTGCATGTACCGCGTAGCTCAAGGGGTTGTACAGCGCGATGACCTGCATCCAAGATGGCATTGTCGCAAACGGGTAGAATACCCCGCTCATGAACATCAAAGGCATTGTCAGCAGGTTCACTATCATCTGGAATCCCTCCACGCTGGATAGCTTAAGTGCTATCACAACGCCCAGCGAGGAGAATGTTATCGCGAGAAAGAACAGGTATATTAGAGCTATCCCCACGCCTGCAATCCTCAATTCACTCGCAATGATGAAGCCTAGGAGGATTATTATGAGGCCTTGAATAGTCGTCACAATAGCGTCGCCTAGTATCCTCCCAGCTATCACCAGCTTCCTAGATGCTGGCGCTACAAGCGTCTCCTTCAAGTAGCCGAACTGCTTGTCCCATATAACGCTTATCCCACCTATGAAGCTCGCCATGAAAACTGCCATAGAGGCCATACCGCTAACCATGAAAGTCAGGTAGTCTACACCGCCGAATATCGTGTTGAAGTACTTCTGGATTAGATCCGAGATGGAGAACCCGGGTGGCATGGGTATTCCTGGTAGAGCCCCCTCGAACCCGGATGCCGAGAAGACCGAGCCCCAGCCTAAGCCTAGGAATATTATCCATACAAGCGGGTTCAACACTGTGGATACAAGCCTCGACCTAGCGCTGAACCACCTTTTAACCTGCCTGTACACCATGGCTATCAAGGGCGATAGGTTTATTCTTCTCATCGATGCCACCTCCCTCTAGGGGGAGAGGGCGCCTCCAGGCTGTCTCTCAGCTCTCTCCCAGTTAGGTGTAGGAAGACCTCGTTTAAACTAGGCTTGCGGTAGCTGACTTCCCGAACCTCATACCCTTTCTCCATGACTAGTCTCATAACCTCCGGTAGAACTTTGTTCGCGTTATCCACAACAAGCTCGACCATCCCGTCCTCAAGGAGGCGGCAGTCCTTCACACCGTTGAACTCGCGGCAAAGAGCCTCTGGTGCTTGCTTCGACAACTTGAGGTAGATGACGTCGCTTCCCAGCATGTTCTTCAACTCGAGGCTATTCCCCATTGCGATTATCCTCCCATGATCCATTATCGCAATCCTATCAGCAAGTTCGTCGGCTTCATCCAGGTAGTGGGTTGTCATGAGTATCGTCATACCTAGATCATTTTTCAACTTCCTCACGTAATCCCAGACTCTCGCCCTAGACTGGGGATCCAGCCCTAACGTCGGCTCGTCGAGTATGAGGATATCAGGGTTTGTCAACAGCCCTCTAGCTATCTCAAGCCTCCTCTTCATTCCTCCACTGAAGTACTTTACTTGTTTGAAAGCATACTCTTTCAGGTCAACGAATTCGAGTAGCTCGAGGATCCTCTTGCGTAGTTCACCACCGTTGTATCCGTAGAGCCTGCCGTGGATGTACATGTTGTCGTATGCTGTGAGCTGCTGGTCCAGACTAGGCTCCTGGAACACGACGCCTATAAGCCTCCTAACCTTCCCCGGCTCTTTCACCGCATCATATCCTTCAACAATCACTCTCCCCGAAGTAGGCTTCAGCAATGTGGCTATCACGTGGATTGTAGTTGTTTTCCCAGCTCCGTTGGGCCCTAGGAGGGCGAAGATCTCCCCTTTCCTCACCGTGAAGCTTACGCCGTTAACCGCTAGCACATCCTTGTACTTCTTAACCAGGTTTTCCACAACTACTACATCCATGTCTGAAGACCCCTCACCTCTGAGAACATCCCGTTTAACTCCATGAATTTCTTCTTGAACTCCTCAACTCTCTCCGGAGGTAGCTTCTCAATGTTCCTGAATAACCACAAGAGGTTCTTGGCAAGCGTCAGCAATCCTGTTTCACGGGCTATCCTCATCTTTCTCGACAAGTCCTCCAGCATTAATTCCGTCTGCCTACACCCCTTCAAATACTCCGCACCCTTCTCTGTGAGACTGTAAACTTTAACCACTCTATCCCCTTCACGCTTGGCTTCAACGGCGACTAGGCCTTCCTTAATCAGCTTCCTTAATAGAGGGTATACAGCGCCTGGACTAGGCTTGAAGCCGTACTCCAACTCTATTCTCGCTATTAAACCATAGCCGTGGAGAGGTTTCTCCGCAAGGCTCTTCAGCACGATCACCCTGAGCATCCCCTTGAAGTACCACCTGTCCATTTCCAACATCTCCCTTCAGATATATCGATAGATATAGCCATGTTTATAAACGTTCGTATCCAAACATATTTTTAAACTTTTAAACATTTGTAATCATATCAGCTGATATATCAAGTGATACATATGGTAGAGCTTGTGAACAAGCTTATAGGTTACGCAGAGGGTATAAGCGATGAGAACATTAGAAAGGTGACTCTAGGAATTTTAACACAACCCACCCTATCTTTCTCAGATGCCAAGCCTATAGTAGGCTTCCTAGCCTCGCCAGCGGCGCCCAGGAAACACCATTCTTTCTCGGGAGGTCTACTGCTACATACAATAGGTGTTGTGGAAGCATCTGTGAGAATAAGAGAGTACGTAGAGATGGTCTACGGATTGAAGGCGGATAGGGATCTAGTTGTAGCAGCCGCTTTACTACACGACATATTCAAATTTTACCAATACAGGCCGGATGAAATCGAGGGAGGGTATAAGTCTAGAGAGGACTGGTACTTATCCCACGACTACTCAATTATAGGCGAGCTCGCTAGAAGGGGGGCGCCGGAGAAGCTGATTAGAGTAGTCGCTGAAGTCCATGGTCTCCAGCCTTTTACGACGATAGAAGGGCTTATAGTGCACTTAGCAGACTCACTTGACGCCAGGCTGGGGGATGTACTCCAGCAGACACTCCTGGGGAAGCTTAGAGCACTGGATAAAGAGGGTTGTAACCCATACAAGGTTATGAGTGAGAAGGCAAGGAGTGATGGGCCGGAAAAAGTGTTTGAGAGAGCATTCTCACCCGTGGATATTGTGGTCAGCGATTTTAAGAAATATTGTGGTGGTTGAATGGAGCCTGTAATAGAGCTGAACAACGTGTGGAAAATCTACAAGACGGGGAGCATTGAGACACCAGCTTTAAGAGGCGTGAACCTCGTTGTGGGGAGAGGCGACTTCATTTGCATCATGGGGCCAAGCGGGTCAGGTAAATCCACGTTGCTCAACATCATCGGCCTATTGGATAAGCCCACGAGGGGGGAGGTAAGGCTTGCTGGTCGAGATATCTCGAAGCTCTCGGGGAAGGAAATGGCGTATTACAGGAACTATTACCTCGGCTTCGTCTTCCAGAGATTCAACCTCGTGGGGAGGCTGAGTGTCAGGGACAACATCGAGCTCCCCCTCATAGCTAGGGGTGTACCTCGTAGCGAGAGGCTGAGGATGGTGGTTAAAGCCCTCTCAATGGCCGGGGGAGACGAGTCATGGCTTGAGAAGAAGCCGACCCAACTAAGCGGCGGGCAACAGCAGAGGGTTGCCATAGCGAGAGCTATCGTCGGCAACCCTTTGATCCTACTCGCAGACGAGCCCACCGGCAATCTAGATAGAGCTTCAGCTAAAGTGATCATAGAGACCTTCCAGGCGCTTAACAACAGAGGTTTGTCAATAGTGCTTGTAACACACGACCCCGAGGTAGCAAACTGCAGCGAGAGAATATACGTTATAAGAGACGGGGTCATAATTGGATCTCAAGAACCGGTTAAGTCAAGATGCATCACGAAGACTATGGGGGGATGAGAGCAGTGAAGCTGTGGGCGAGCATATTAACTGTATTCTTCATCGCCGTCTCACTAATGGCGCCAGCCGCCTCCAAAGCGGAGAATAGCTGGTGGTCTATTGAAAGCGTGTCTTTTACCTCTAGAACAGGGGGCGACGTCTACCCGGGCAGTTCAGGGGCCGTATTAGAGGTAGCAGTCTTATACAACTCGACGCAGAACGCGTACAACCCCTCCGCGTGCATAACCCTACCCCAAGGCTTCACCCTGAGATCACCCCAGTGCTCTATGCCGGTGAACTACACACTAGGCCAACCGGTTTCAGCCGGATACCTCCTTGAATACCGTTACATAGTTGACGTGAGCAAAAACCTGCAACCTGGTGTATACGGGTTCACCCTTAACATAACATACTATCAACAGACAACACTTGAGACTGCGATACTCAACGGGTTTGTAAACGTAAGCGAGTACCCTCCACTGAGCATAACAATAACAGACGTATACTGGTCTCCTGTAGGCTACCCGGGCTCCTACCCCACTACACTCGCGATAGAAGTGGAGAACGATGGTAGCACTGCCATACAGCAACTCGAGGCATGGGTGAGACTCCCCGGTTTATTCCACCTAACCTCCAATAAGTCCACTATACAGGGACTCGCAGAGGGGGAGAGAGGTGTATTAACGTATAACAATATATGGATAGACCCAGCCGCGAGCCCAGGGGTGTACAATGGTTCACTATATGTTGAAGCCACGCTTCAAACGAGCGACGGCGTGTCCTACAGTTATTCAAGCCAGCTATCCTTTAACTTCACAGTGGACCAACCGCCTAACCTCCAACTCCAGGTACTAGACTACGGCTTCACAGCGGATGTCGTTTCACCCGGCTTGAACAACACAGGCTTCAGGCTGACGCTACGCAGCCTAACAGCCTCCACACTATCCAACATGTACATCGAAGCTCGCGTGGAAAACGCATTATTCGAAAACTACTCCTCTGTTAAAACAATGGTTTCGAACACTGTTCTAAACTATGGCGACGTCTTCACTCTAAGCTTCAACGGGGTGTCCATATTCGAGAACGCTACGTTTATACGAGTCCATCTATACATTCAGGCCTTCCAGAATCAACAGGGGGCATCCTTCCCCACTTCCACAGTCATAAATATAGTTATACCACTGAACACGCCCCCGCTCAATATCACCATCCTGAAAACCTACTGGGTTGACGGGGTAGCCTACCCCGATAGCGGTGGTAACACTCTTGTAGTTGAAGTGTACAATAGCATGAGCGCGGATTTAAGGGACGCCAGCGTCGAGTTAAATCTACCGG
>JGI20129J51889_1000131_pt1 | contig 20395 bp, 18 predicted proteins | sample MonGeyMetagenome_FD_51889 | JGI IMG/M metagenome (IMG submission 51889)
AAGGGGAGGTGTTGGATTTACTTAAGAAGCTTGGTCTTGACGCCGAGTCATTGAATAATGAACTTAGGGGATTGATACATGAGCTTAGTTTCAAATCCCTGGTACCGGTAGTTAGTTTTAGTTTTTGTTCCGAACACGAACAACGATACTGCTCATTGGTACATTTAATCTACATGCTTTATGTATTAATCAATGGTAATGAGAAGCTGGCCAAGGCGCATGCACTCGCGGGAGCTATGAACTCTTCTGGCAAGCTACCCGCGAGGTTGTTCCTTGAGGCTTACAGGTCGTGTTGTGACTTGAAGAATGAGGGGTTTAGGCGTGCCATAGCAAAACTGTTCTTCTACCACGTTTAGCCCTGAGGAGTCAGCCTCGGGGGTTCTGATCGGCTCTCATTGCCTAGTTGACATGGCTGGTGTAATCGAGGTTGTAGTCAGGGTGGTGAATTGACGTAGATTATGAGCGTTGATGTATCAATCCTAGCTTGTTAGGGTTGGTACCAAAGCGATGAGTGCAGTTGTTGCCTTAGCAGCGCGGTTGTGGTTAGGGCTGGGTCTTGGTTGTATTATGGGGCATAACTACAACCTACAGGGGTCATCATAACAAGGGGAAGGTAATTACGGAACCGCGGTGAAGGCGTTTGTAAAAAATGTCACGTGGGTGGTTACGAGAAACTGCGCCATAAGGTAGGTGGTGCCAATGAGTGGGTAGACAACTGAGCACCCAGCTCTGGCGTGGATGAATGAGTTTCCCCACGTAAACTGGCTGTGTTTTTACCTAAAAAATTCCTTAGCCGTTTGGTGATGTGTATATTGTTGTTATTGTGAAGGTTATCGATGTTGATATTATGTTTGGATTATCAATAATCACAATATAGACTCCAGGGTTCAGACTAACTTGGTCGTTTATGTATGTCCCGGCATCGTATAGATAATATGAATAGTATGAACCAGTAGCATACCACATCGCATAATTGTGTAAGTCGAATACATAAACTCTAACATTACTTGGTGTTGAGGATACGGTTATGTGCACAGATCCTACGTAACCGCCTGGGATAAAAATCGCCAAGCCTTTATAATATCCTGGTAGTAATGTACTACCTCCACTAGCATACCCTAGCGACTCAAGTAGGCTCCAGTAGGTGCTATTTAACCTACCGAATTGGGTCTGAAGTTGTTGGTACTGACCCTGTAGCGCGTTGTATTGGTTCTGCAGATTTGCGTATTCAACCTCAAGGTTCGCATAATTCGTGTAGGCCATGAACCAGAGGACCGCGAACGCCACAGCCACAATGGCCAAGGCAACCAAACCGGCTAAGTACGCCTTAACCGACGCCATGCAAAATAGCACTATTTATGAAGCTTTAAGTGTTACTACCCACGTCGTGTTGCTTTACGTATTTTGCTGAGCATTACTGCGGGTCAAAATCTTTAAAAAGGGTCTTTTGCGGCTCGTCATGGAACTCGCCTCGGGGTACGTGAAATCGGGGTGGGATCTCTGAGCGAGTTGGCCTGTGAGGCGAGGCGAAGGCTCCTCATAATGGCCGCGTACGATCCGGGCATCCATATAGGCTCCTCGTTGTCCGTCCTCGACATATTGACCGCCCTCTACGGCACTGGGCGCGTGAAGTTCAACGCCCACAACGGCTTGTCGACGAGGAACTATCTGGTCCTCTCGAAGGGGCACGCCGTCCACGCGATATACGCCCTGGCCTCGGTCTTCGGCCACCTCAATTCGGACGAGCTGAGGGAGACCGGCTCTTTAGGTAGCCGTCTGCAGAACCACCCTGAGGACGACACGCCGTTTGTTGATGTGTCTAATTCGGGCTCTCTGGGCCTCGGCATAGGCATGGCCGTGGGCCTCGCCCTGGGGCTCAAGCTGAGAGGCGCCACCGGCCGCGTCTATCTGGTCACGGGCGACGGCGAGCTGGACGAAGGGGTCTCCTGGGAGTCGTTCGCCGTGGCGGCCTCCTACGGCCTGAGCAACGTGGTGACCATAGTCGACCAGAACGGCGCGCAGCTGGACGGGCCTTCCGACGAGGTCCTCAAGAAGGGCGATCTGGCGGGCAGATTTAGGGCGATGGGCTTCTTCGTCCAGACGGTGGACGGCCACGACGTGGATGGGCTCGTGGAGGCGCTGGAGGCGGCCGAGAAGGCGGGCACGCCGAGCGTCATAATAGCCAGGACGGTGCGGGGCAAGGGGGTCCAAGGCCTCGAGGGCTCCGTGAGGCAGAGGATACCTAGAGATGAGGCGCTCGAGCTGGCCGGCAAGTTGTCATGTCGTTGATCGAGGAGCTGACGCCTAGGGAGGCCGTCGGGAAGGCCCTCGCCGACCTCGGCGATTTGAGGAACGACGTGGTGGTGCTGGTCGCGGACACTGGGGAGACCACCAGGGCCAAGTTCTTCGCCGAGAGGCATCCCGACAGGTTCTTCAACATGGGCATAGCGGAGCAGGCCATGGCCGCCGTAGCCGCCGGCCTCGCCAGCGCCGGGTTCATGCCGTACGCCTTGACCTTCGCGGCGTTTATGGCCAGAGCTTGGGAAATAGTCAGGAACTCGGTGGCGCGCCTCAACCTCCCCGTCCGCCTAGTGGGCACCCACGCCGGCTTCTCCGACGCCTACGACGGCCCGTCGCACCAAGCGCTGGAGGACGTCGCGCTGTTCAGGGTCCTGCCCAACTTCACGGTGATGGCGCCGGCCGATTCCTGCGAGACGTATAGGGCGGTCATGGCCTCCGCCGAGGTCAAGGGGCCCGTCTACATAAGGGTGGGGAGGGATTTCCACGTGCCCACCACCTGCGACATGTATAAGGTCTTCGAGGTGGGCAAGGGCTACGTCGCCCTCGACGGCCACGACGTCGCGCTGTTGACGACCGGGCAGATGTTGAGCTTCGCCCTCGATGCGGCGCACATACTCAAGGAGAAGGGGATATCGGCCGCCGTTCTGCACTTCCCCACGGTCAAGCCCCTGGACCTCGCGCTTCTGTCCCGCTACGCGAGGGCCGTCAAGGCCTTTGTGACCGTCGAGGAGCACGTGGTGCACGGCGGGTTCGGCTCGGCCGTGGCGGAGGCCTTGATAAACCTGGGGCCGAAGCCCATGGCGATCATGGGCGTCAAGGGCTTCGGCAGAACGGCGAAAAGCCCGGCGGATCTATACCAGTTCTTCGGCCTAACTCCCGACAACATAGCGGCGAGGGCCGAGGAGCTCATATCGCTGACGCGATGAGGGAGTTCTCCTATAGGCACAGCAGAGGCTACACTAGATTCGTCGTGGGCGTGGGCCTGGACCCCGCCTCGATGGCGGAGGGCAGGGCTCTGTTCCTCGTCGACGCGAATTCGGGAGCCAAGGCGGAGGAGGCCCTGGTGCTCTCTGGCGGCGAGGACGTGAAGAGCCTGGAGGTCTTGACTAAGGTGTACGAGTTTCTGGCCTCTAAAGGGGCGGATAGATCCACCTACCTGGTGGCCGTGGGCGGAGGGGCCGTTCTGGACTTGGCCACCTTCGCGGCCGGGACCTACATGCGGGGCATGAGGCTCGCCCTGGTCCCCACCACTCTGCTCGCCATGATAGACGCGGCCATAGGCGGCAAGGGCGCCGTCGACTGGGGCCCTGTGAAGAACCTGGTCGGCGTCTTCTACCAGCCCGATCTAATAATCGCAGATCTGAAGTTCGTCGAGAGGCTTCCCGACAGGGTCTATAGGTCCGCGTTCGCCGAGGCTGTTAAATACGGCGCCGTGCTCGACGGAGACCTCCTCGGCTGGCTGCGCTCCAACGCGGGCAGATTGACTGCGAGGGATCCGGCGGCCCTCGAGGAGGCCGTCTACAGGTGCGCCAGAACCAAGGCGTCTGTGGTCGAGGCGGATGAGTTCGAGACGAAGGGCGTGAGGCAGGTCCTCAATTTCGGCCACACCGTGGGCCACGCCGTGGAGAGGATCCTCGGCATGTTGCACGGGGAGGCCGTCGCCGTCGGGATGGCCGTGGAGGGCGCCGCGGCGGTGGACATGGGATACCTCAAGGAGGAGCACCTGGAGGAGCTGGTGGGGCTACTACGCCTATTCGGCCTCCCCACAAGCGTCTGCCTCAAGGGCGAGGCCGCCGACCTGGCCAAGCGCCTTGTGCGGCACGACAAGAAGAGGAGAGGGGACGTGTTGCTGATGCCGATGCCGACGGGCCTGGGCAGCTGGGCTCTGGCCGAGGTGCCGCTGGGCCTGGTCGAGTCGGTCCTGGATAGGCTGAGATGCTCTGCGTAAGGCCGGCCCCCCTGTTGGGGAGCTTCAGGGCTCCGCCCTCCAAGCCGATCTCCCAGAGGTATATCCTGGCCGCCGCCATAGCCGAGGGGAGCACGAGAATAGCCCCGTTGGAGCTGAGCGACGACGTGGCGGCCGCGCTGAGGGCGGCCCAGCCGCTCTCCCGCATCCATCTGGAGGGAGGCTCTGCCGTTGTCGAGAGGAGGGCGCCCGACCCCGTCAGGTCGTTCAACGTGGGGGACTCAGGCTTCACGCTCAGGATAGCCGCGGCGCTCTACGCAGGCGTGGAGGGGAGCACGCTCATATATACGTCGGAGCAGTTGAGCAGAAGGCCTATGGAGGACCTGGTCGAGGCGTTGGGGAAATACGCCGAGGTGGCGTGGATGCCCGGGGCGCTGTTGATAAAAAGCAGGGGGGTTAAGCGCGTCGAGGCGGCCATACGCGGCGACGTGACCTCCCAGTACGTGAGCGGGCTCATGTACCTCTCCGCGGTCGCCGAGGAGGGAGGCGACATAAGGGTCATCGGCAGGAAGTCGTGGCAGTACGTCGAAGCCACGGCGGAGGCGCTGAGGACGTTCGGCGGAGATGCGCGCATAGAGGGCGACCGGATCCATGTGAGGGGCCCCCTCAGGTCGCCCGGCGCCGTGGCCGTGCCCGGCGACTTCGCCCTTTCGGCGTTCCTCCTGGTGGGGGCGGCAGTGACGGGAGGGCGGGTCGAGGTCTCCGGCCTCGTCGGCGGTCCGGACGAGCAGATACTGGACGTCTTGAGGCGTTCCGGGGTGTCTGTGGGCAGAGCCGGCGATAGGGTCGTCGCAGAGGGCGCGCCGTCGAGCCCCCTCGACGTCGACCTCTCAAATGCGCCGGATCTGGCGCCGCCGGCGGCCCTCCTCGCCGCCTTCGTGAAGGGCAGGAGCCTGTTGAGGGGGGTTGAGCACCTGGCCTATAAGGAGTCCAACAGGATCGAGACGATAATGGACGTGGTGAGGAGGCTGGGGGCGTCGGCGGAATACGGAGACGGCGTGTTGGCCGTGGAGGGCCCGCCCAGGAATAAAAACGTCGAGTTCTCGTGCCATAGGGACCACAGGATATGCCTTATGGCCCTCGTCGCCGCGAGGTCCGTGGGCGGCTGCGTCGACGACATATCGCCGATAGCCAAGACCTGGCCCTCTGCGCCGCTTCACCTAATTTAAAAACGGGCCGCGCGGCGGCTACGATGGATATAGTTGAGGCGTTGGCCGAGATAAATAGGGCCAGGCCGGCCTACAGGCTCGACATAGGCGAGCCGGACGTCGAACCTCCGGAGGAGGTCTTCGAGGCGCTGAGGCGGGTTGGGGATGCGCCGTACGGCCCGTCGGAGGGCCTGCCCGAGCTCAGAGAGGCGTTGGCCGGGCTCTTCGGTGTCGATAGGGACGAGGTGGTGGTAGTGGCCGGCGGGAGGCACGGCGTGTCGGCGTTGATGTGGGCCTTCAGGAAGGCGCATATAATAACCACGCGGCCCTACTACCCCGGATATCTCGAGATAGCCTCGGCGTTCGACATAAGGCTGGATTTCGCTGACGCCGACGAGGGCCGCGGCTGGAGCCCCCAGTTCCCGCGCCGCGGAGTCTACCTGGTGAACTACCCCAACAACCCCACAGGCGCCGTGCTGGACAGAGCGAAGGTCCGGGAGCTGGTCGACGTGGCGGAGTTCGTGATAAGCGACGAGGTGTATAGAGATATAGCATTCGTCGAGTTCGAGTCGCCCCTCAAGCTGTCCCCCAACGTCGCGGTGGTCTACAGCTTCAGCAAGGTCTTCTCCGTGCCGGGCTTCAGGCTAGGCGCGGTCATAGCCCCAAGGGACCTCGCGCGGCTCGTGGTCAAGTTCAACAGAGCCACGGTCAACTCCGCGCCCTCCGTGTTGCAGAGGGCGGTGGCGCCTCTGGTGCCCGAAATACCTCGGATGGCCGCGCGGCTGTCGGAGATCTACAGAAGACGTGTCGAAATAGCCAAGAGGGCGTTGGGCCTCAAATTCGTCGAGCCCAAGGGCGCCTTCTATATATTCCCGCGGCTGGGCTGTAGCGGCGTGGAGTTCCTGAGGAGAGCCCTCCAGCGCGGAGTCTCCGTGTTGCCGGGAGAGGCCTTCGGCTCCTCGGACCACGCCAGGATCGCGTTGGTGTTGCCCGAGGACAGGCTGGCCGCCGCCCTGTCGGCGCTCAACGGAACGTGCCCCAGCGCTTGATCCGGCCGCCGGCGCCTCCCGCCCCGGAGGCGCGGGAGGCCTGTCGAGGCCGACCTGTTGCTATTTATATATAGGGTCCCGCCGCAGATCGCATGGAGCCCAGAGATCTCGCGAAGCTGGTGCTGGTCTCCAACCCGGCCCTAGGCGATAGGGGGTACTTCGTATATACAAAGATAAATATCAAGAGAGACCGATACGATTCATCGATATGGGAAGTGGACCTCTCCAGCCTGGAGAAGAGGGCCGTTCTGCAGGGCCCCGCAGACATGGCGCCGTTGCCCAAGGGCGGGCGTTTGGCCTTTCTATCCAGACGCGGCTTGGGCAAGAAGTCCAGGGGGGTGGGGCTTTGGGTGTTGGAGAGAGGCGGCGTCCCCAGACGGCTCGCCCACTTCCCGCTGGGAGTCCTCGACCTCTCGTGGTCGCCCGACGGCTCGAGGCTGGCCGTGGTGGCCTATAGGGGGAAGCCGGAGAGGGACGTCAAGCACGTGGAGGGGCTCCCGCTCTGGACGAACGACTTCGGCTTTTCCTACAACGTGGAGTCCCACCTATATCTGGTCGACGCAGAGAGCGGAGTCAAGGCCGTCGTGACCGAGGGCTGGGCCAGGGTGAGGCACGCCGCTTGGAGCCCCGACGGGCGCTATATAGCATACACGGTGGCCAGAGACCAGCTGAGGCCGTACCTCGTCGACCTAGCCGTGTACGACGTGGCCGCCAAGACCCATAGGGTCCTCGCCCGGGGGCTCGAGTCGGCCCACCACGTGGCGTGGAGCCCCAAGTCGGACGCGGTGGCTGTGGCGGGCCACAAGATGCCGAGGGGCTTCGCCTCGCACAACAGGATCTACGTGTATTGGCTGGACGGCTCGGAGCGATGCCTCACCTGCGGCTTCGACAGGAACGTGGTGAACACCCTGAACAGCGACGTGAGGGGGCCCAGCTACACGCCCGTGGTCCAGTGGGCGGAGGACTCCATATACTTCACCGCCACGGTCGGCGGATCGGCGGAGCTCTACAGGGCTGACGTGGACGGGAGGGTCGAGAGGGTGATAGGCGGCGAGGGCGTCGTGGACGAGTTCGTGGTTGACGGAAGGGGGCGGATCTTGTACACGTTCATGACCGCCGATTCGCCGAAGGAGCTGTACCTATATGAGGACGGGCGCACGACGAGACTTACGGCGTTTAACGACTTCGCCAGAGAGGCCCTGGGATTCTCGAGGCCTGAACACTTCCGGTTCAGAGCCAGCGACGGCGCTGAGATAGACGGATGGGTCCTCATGCCGAAAGGCGGGGGGAGGAGGCCTTGGGTTCTCTACATACACGGCGGCCCGAAGACCGCCTACGGCTGGAGCTTCATGTTCGAATTCCAGCTGCTGGCGTCCAGGGGATACGCAGTAGTGTACACAAACCCGAGGGGCTCGGACGGCTACAGCGAGGAGTTCGCCGACATAAGGTGCCGGTACGGCGAGAGGGACTACCAAGACTTGATGGAGGCGGTGGACTACGTCCTCGCGCACTTCGAGCTGGACGAGAGGCGGGCGGCGGTGGCAGGGGGGTCCTACGGAGGGTTTATGACCAACTGGGTGGTGGGCCACACCGATAGGTTCGCCGCCGCCATAACCCAGCGCTCCATCTGCGATTGGGTGTCCATGTTCGGCACGACCGACATAGGGTGGTACTTCGTGGAGGACCAGATATGTTGCTCCCCCTGGCGGGATAGGGATAGATGCCTCGAGAAGAGCCCGCTGCTCTACGCAGATAGGGTCAAGACGCCCACGTTGATAGTGCACTCCATAGAGGACTACAGGACTTGGCTCGACCAAGGCGTCGCGTTCTACACAGCGCTCAAGCTTAACGGAGTGGAGACCAAGCTCGTGCTGTTCCCCGGCGAGTCCCACGAGCTCACGAGGAAGGGGAAGCCGCGTCATAGGCTCGAGGACCTCAGGCAGAAGCTGGACTGGCTGGACAGACATCTGGGCAAAAACCTTAAATCGAGCTCCGGATAGGGCGGTATGGGGTATTGATATGCGCGACCCTGTTGGTGGAGAGGCCGGGGGATCTCGAGAGGGCGTTGAGGTCTCCGGTTAAGTGCGTCGAGGCCCGTCTGGACCCCTATAGGGGCGAGCTCGCCCCCCTCCTCGGTCCCCTGAGCGAGCTGGCGAGGGCCAAGACGCTGATTATCACCGTCAGATCGCCCGCCGAGGGAGGTCGCTTCAAGGGCTCCGAGGAGGACAGGCTGTCGGTCTACCTCAAGGCGCTCGAGGCGGAGCCGCAGTACGTCGACGTCGAGCTGTCGGCGGATATAAAGGACGAGGTCGTGAAGGCCAAGGGGCGGGCCAAGGCGATCTTGAGCAGACACGACTTCGAGAGGACGCCGGACCTCGAGACGTTGACGCGGTGGGTCCGCGAGGGCGAGGAGGGCGGGGCCGACGTGGTGAAAATAGCGACCACGGCCAACAGCTGGGACGACAACTTCAAGGTGTTGTCGCTAGTGGGCCGCGGCGGCAAGCCCGTGGCGGCGTTCGCCATGGGCCCCCTCGGCGTCTTGTCCAGGGTCTTCGCCCCCCTGATGGGGGCCCCCTTCACATACGCCGCATTGGACGCGCCGGCGGCGCCGGGCCAGCTGAGCTACGGGGCGATGGAGGCTATATACTCTTCGCTTGGGATATATAGCAATCTGCAGTCGCTGTCGGACATGAGGGCCGCGCTCGATGCCGTGGATTCGGCGTTGATGTATCTACTGAAGCTGAGGCTTGAGGTCTGTAGGGATATAGGCAGGTTGAAGAAGTCTCTGGGCCTTTCCGTATACGACGACAGCAGGGAGGCCGAGGTGTTAAAACGCGCCGGCGACTTCAAGCAGCTGTTCGACCTGGTCGTCCAGATGTGTAAGGCAGTCCAGATAGTCGTGCCTACCTGACCCCGAGGAATTCGAGCACGGCGCTGCGCATGACCGATCTGTCGGGCTTTACGTCCAGCCATATCTCCTCCGCCGCCGCGCCCTGCTCGACGAGTATATCCACCCCGTCCACCACCGCCGCGCCCAGCTCCTCCGCCAGCTTCGCCATCGCCGTCCTCGGCGGGTTGTAGACGAACTCCACATAGGCCCTGGCGCCGTCCAGCGGAGCCAGCACCGAGTCGTGGACCGGCGTAGCGTTCACGACGACGTCGGCTCTCCGCACGCCGTCGAGCCCCACGCCCTCGACCCTCACGCCGAACCTCCCGGAGAACTCCCTCGCCAGGGACTCCGCCTTCTCCTTGGTCCGGTTCGCCACGACTATCTCGGCCGCCCCGGCCTTAACGGCGGCGTATATAGCCGCCCTTGCGGCGCCTCCAGCGCCCAGCACCAAGACCCTGCCCCCCTCCATGTGCCGCCCCGCCAGTCTGTACACGGCCAGATAGTCCGTGTTGTACCCGACCAGCAGGTTCCTCTCGACCTTCACCGTGTTCACAGCCCCCACGGCTCTTGCGTCCATGGTCACGCCGTCCAGATACTTGATCACCTCCTCCTTATGCGGTATCGTCACGTTGAAGCCGGCCAGGTTGAAGCGGGCCAGATCGGCGAAGCAGGGGAGGCCGTGTTTAGGCACATCGACGGCGATGTAGTAGGCGTCCACCCCCAGGCTCCTGAACGACGCGTTGTGCATGGCAGGCGATGCCGAGTGCCTCCTCACGCGCTCGCCGATCACCGCGAAGAGCTTCACATGGCAATAGGCCTCCTAAATATTATTTCTGGAGGAAGCTATTTAGAGCGTTCGCATCTCGATACATGTCGTTCTTCGGCAGAGAGCTGAGGATAGCCACGTTCGGCGAGAGCCACGGAAGGGCGATAGGGGTCGTCATAGACGGCGTGCCGGCCGGCCTGGAGCTGAGCGAGGCGGACATAAGGAGGGAGCTCGACAGGAGGATGTTCTGCAACATCCCCGTGCTCAATCCCCGTTGCGAGCCGGAGGAGTTCGAGATCCTGTCCGGCGTCAAGGACGGGAGGACCCAGGGCACTCCTATCGCGGTGGCGATCTGGAATAGGCGGGTTATTTCGAGCTACTACGACGAGCTCTGGAAGAGGCCTAGGCCGGGACACGCCGATCTGGCGTACTATCTAAAATACGGCGACAACTACGACCACAGGGGCGGCGGGAGGGCCTCGGGCAGGACGACTGCGGCGCTCGTGGCGGCGGGGGCTGTGGCCAAGAAGCTGTTGGCGACGCTCGGCGTGGAGGTCGTGGGCCATATCGTGGAGCTCGGCGGCATCCAGATCTCCGCAAGCTACTCCATAGACGACATAAAGGCCTCCTGGGGCAAACAGATGCCCGTGGTGGACGACGGAGCCCTCAAGGCCATGCTCGACGAGATAGTCAAGGCGGTGAAGGACGGCGACTCCATAGGAGGCGCCGCGGAGGTGTGGGCCGTAAACGTGCCGCCCGGGCTCGGCGAGCCGGTCTTCGACAAGATAAAGGCCGATCTGGCTAAGGCCGCCATGTCCATACCCAGCGCCGTGGCCTTCGAGATGGGCGCCGGCGTGAGGCTGGCCAGGATGCGGGGGAGCGAGGCCAACGACCCCATAGTGCTGAAGGGAGGCAGGGCGGGGCTCGCCACGAACAAGGTGGGCGGCGTCTTGGGCGGCATAACCGTGGGCGAGCCCGTGTGGTTCCGCGTGTACTTCAAGCCGACTCCGTCGATCAGGAAGCCCCAGAGTACCGTCGACCTCTCGCGGATGGAGCCCCACATGTTGGAGTTCAGAGGCAGATACGATGTGACCACCGTGCCTAAGGCCTTGGTGGCCCTGGAGGCGATGGCCGCGCTCGTGCTGGCGGACCACGCGTTGAGGGCCGGGCTCATAAGGCGCGATAGGCCCATCGGCTGATGCCCCGCTGCGCGCAGGCCTGCGCCTGGGGCGGGGGGAGTATAATAAACGCAATAGCTCTAGGCGTCGGCGCGTCTTTCCCCATATCTCTCAGGGTCGTGGCGGAGGTCTGCGAGAGCGGGGAGGACTCCGTCTCGTCGTATGCGGACGTCGACCTCTCGCCGATATACAGGGCCCTCGACGTCTTGAGGCAGCGTTTCAAGTTCGGCGGGGTCTCGGTCAAGTTCTCCGGCGATCTGCCGACAGCCGGCGGGCTTAAGTCGAGCAGCGCCGCGTTGAACTCGCTCATACTGGCCCTCGACGAGCTCTTCGAGCTGGGGCTAAGCCGCCTAGATGCGGCGCGGCTCAACGCCGAGATAAGCAAGGCGGTGGGAATAAGCGTCACCGGGGCCTTCGACGACGCCGTGGCGTCCGCCCTGGGCGAGGCCTGGCTCACGGACAACGGCGAGAACGCCCTCCTCAGGAGGCTTGACGTGTCGGGCGACGTCCTCGTCCTAATTCCGCCGTGGGATAGGGGCAGAGGGCGCGTGGAGGAGATGAGGGCGGTGGCGCCCGCGGTGAGGGCGGCCGTGCTGTACGCGCTCAGAGGCGACTGGAGGACCGCCATGGCCATCAACGCCATAGCCTACGGCTTCGCCCTCGGCTACGACCCGGCGCCCACCGTGGAGGCCCTGAGGGCGGGCGCCGTCGGCGGCGTGTCGGGCACAGGCCCCTCTCACGTCTTCGTGGCCGAGAACGCCGAGAGGCTCTACCCCGTCTTGGCCGGCTACGGCCGGCTGATAAGGGCGAGGATACCCGACGGGCCCTGCGCGGTCACCTGAGCACTATCCTCCTCACCGTTCCCCCCACCTCTACCCTGGTCCCCGCCGCCTCGCCTACGCCGGGCCTCACGACTCCGTCGACCTCAGCCTCAGAGTACCGGGAGCCCAGCAAGATCAGCTCGTCCAGCTCGACTAGATCGCCCGATAGCTCCACGACGTTGCCGGACGCCTTGACCTCCAGCTGAAGCGGCTTGTCGCCCTCGCCGTGGTATATGCGCCAGCTCCCCTCTCCGTATATCATCAAGAAGCCGTCGCCCAATATGGCGGAGCCCCTCCTTATGTAGATGGGGAGGTCGGCCGAGGCCTCTATCCACGACGGGCCTAGCTGGACGACGCCTGACCAATAATCCATCCACACGCCGCTCGGTATGTAGACGCTCCTTCTCCCGTTCGGCGATAGATGGGGCGCGACGAGGATGTAGGGCCCGACCAAATACTCGTCGTCGACGCCGTAGGCGTCCTCGTCCTCGGGGAACTCCAGGGGCAACGGCCTCAGTATGGGGCGCCCCGTGAGGTGCGCCTCCCACGCGAGGTGCCACAGATACGGCAGAAGCTTGTACCGAAGCCTGACGGCCGCCGCCACGGCCTCCCTATATCTGGCGGGCAACGCGAATATCTCCACGTCGTTCCCCTCCCTGCCCTTATGCGCCCTGAAGAACGGGAAGAGCGCCGACGCTTGATACCAACGCACGACGAGCTCGGGGTCGCTGTGGCCCGCAAATCCGCCCACGTCGGAGCCCGCCATATGGACCCCCGACGCGGCTAGGCCCAGCACCGCCATCAAGGCCGCCCTGAGCCCCTCCCAGGAGGCCACGACGTCGCCCGTCCACACCGCGGCGTAGCGCTGGATGCCCGCGTAGCCGGCGCGCGAGAGCACGAAGGGCCTCTTGCCGGCCCTCAGCATCCCCTCGTAGGTCGCCATGGCCTCGAAGTAGGCATAGGCGTTGTGGACCTTCTCATGCCGCACAAGTCTGCCGTCGTCGAGCCTATGCACCGCGCCGGCCGCCGTCTTTCTGAGCAGATCCGCCTTGTTCAGAGGGCCTGGCTTCAAGCCCAGCGCCACGGCCTTCCTCAGCTCGGCCCAGCCCCCCGTGAAGAGCAAATCGCCGTCCATGTTGGTCGGCTCGTTCATATCTATCCAGAGGCCGTCGACGTCGTACTCCCTCACGTACTCCTCGACGAGCTTGGCCCACCACTCCCGCGCCTTCTTGTTGAGGAAGTCGGGAAGGGCGGAGGCGCCGGGCCATCCCTTGACCAGATAGATCTCGTTGTTCTCGGTGGTGAGGAGATGGCGGAGCCCCTCCTCGAATATCCTGTAGCCCGGCTCTGCCTTAACGTAGGGGTCCAATATGGGCACCACCTTAACGCCCCTCTCGTGCAGCTCCGAGACGAGGCCGTGGGGGTCCGGGAACTTCCGCCTATCCCAAGTGAATATCCTCCGCCCGTCCATGTGGTCCAGGTCCAGATAGACGGCGTCCAGCGGCACTTCCCCAAGCACGGCGTCCACCACCTCGAGCACTGCGCCCTGCGGCTCGTAGCTGAACCGCGATATCTGGTAGCCCAGCGCCCATCTGGGCGGCAGGAAGGGCTTGCCGGTTATGTCCGAATAGGTCTCGAGGACCTCCATGGGCGTGGGGCCGAATATTATGTACACCTCCGGCCTGTCCTCGACCTCTATATTCACGGCGTTGTATTCCCTGAACCCCACGTCGAAGACCGAATACGCCGGGGAGTTCACCAGCAACCCAAACGCCCTGCCCCTCCTCACGAATACGGCGAGGGGTATGGCCACATACAGCGGATCCATAAAGGGCAGGTGGGCGTAGGCGTCGAAGTTGAACATGACGGCGACCGTCCTCCTTCTGTCTATGGGCATGGCCCTCTCGCCCAGGCCCAACACGTGTTCCCTCACGTCGAGCTCCTTCCATATTCTCGTCACGCCGTCCTCCACGGTTATCCTCAACATGGCCTCGACGCCGCAACAGGAGGCCTTGACGACGTCGCCCGACACCTCAACCTGCGGCTCGGGCGAGCCCCTCGGCAGGTCGAACTCAACTAGGGGAGTCTCGTCGAGCCTTATCCTAACGGTCTTACGCCCCAGCTCGTACCGCATGGCTGGAGAGGGGCGGTATAATAAAACAAGATCGCCTCGCGTAATAGGTTAAAAGGCCGCAGGGGACAGCCACCGATGGTCTACGCAGAGGGCGACCGCGCGCAGGTCGGCGGGAGATGCCACATCGCGCGTTGGATACGCGACGACTATTTCGGCGTGGCCGCGGTCGTGGAGATATGCGCCGAGGGCAAAGGGTATCTGGTGTCTTCCCTGTCCGGCGGGTTAGCCGGCGCGTTTCCGCTTAAAGGGCGCGGCGGCCTGTCGTGCGCCGAGCTGGTCCTCCCGCCTGGCGTCTACAGGTATAAGTTGGTCATAGACGGCGAGGAGGCCGAGGAGCGGAGGTGCGTAGTGGAGCCTCCGGGCCCTCTTCTCCACGTCCCGGCGCCGCACTACGTGGGGGTTTTCGGCGGCGAGGTGGAGGTCCGGGCATACTCCGTGGAGCCTCCCGACATATGCGGCGTCGGCGACTGCGTAGAAGGCGAGAGGCTGCTGGCCGTGGGCCGACACGGGCTGTATAGAGCCGTCGTCGAAGGGCCTCCGTACGTGGTCAAGTGCTGCGGCGTAGAGATGCGCGTGGGCTCGGTCAAGCCGTTCAAGAGGCCCCGATGGGCCCCTCTGGCCATGTACGAGGTGTTGCCCGATAGGGTCAGGAGGAGGTTCGGATGCAGGGACCTCAGACGGGACCACTGCGGCGGTAGCTTGAGGGACGTAGTCGATATGCTGGACTATATAGCTCGGCTTGCCGACGCCCTATACATACATCCAATATATAGCGCTATGAGCTATCATAGATACGACGTCTTGGACCACAAATCGGTCGACGAGATTCTAGGCGGCCTGGAGGCGTACGGAGAGCTCAGGGAGGAGGCCTCCAGGAGGGGCGTGGGCATAGTGCTCGACGTCGTCCTACACCACGTCGGGCTTAAGTCCGCCTTGTTCAGAGATAGGCGAGACCTCTTCGCGGTCAAGGACGAGAGGGCCGCCGAGTGGGCGCTCAGGATCGCCTCGACGTTCCCCAGACACGAGTGGCGCGAGTTCTTCAGAGGAGCCCCGCCCTACGAGACCTTCATGTCCGTCTGGGCCATGCCGAGGATAGACTACGGGAAGGCGGAGGCGCTGGACTACGCCGAGTCGGTCCTATCCTTCTGGTCCGACAAGGCCGAGGGCTTCCGGTTCGACGTGGCGCACGGCATACCTCCAGACGTGTGGAGGAGGCTGCTCGACAAATACGCCGAGTCCCACTACCTCCTGGCCGAGCACACGGGCGACCCCTCAGCCTTCCTGGGCGCGCACCACGGCTTCACCGCCTACGAGCTCTACGGCGCGATTCTGGACTTCCTCGCCCTGGAGAGGATAGACGCCGAGGAGTTCGCCGCGCGGATCAGGGAGTACATGGGCAGAGTGGGGCCCAACAAGCTGAGGTACATGTACACGTTCGTCGAGAACCACGACACGGACAGGTTCTGCTCCCGCGCGGGCAGGAGGAGGGCCTTGATGGCCTACGCGCTCATATACTCGATGCCGGGGGTTCCGGGCCTCTACGCAGGCGGCGAGAGCTGCGCCGAGGGGCTGGCCGCAGACCACACGAACAGAAGGCCTCTGGACGACCTCAAGCCGGACTCCGAGATGTTGGCGGCGTTGATGACCCTGTACAAAATGAGGAGGAAATATCCGGAAATAGCGGAGGGGCCTATCAGGGAGATACGCGGCGAGGGAGGGCGGCTGGTGTTGAAAAACGCGTCCATAGCCCTATATCTCGACAGGGACGAGGACTTCGTCGAGATAAAGACGCCCGACGGGTACTATAGCCTCTAGGCTCCTATACGCTCAACCAGCTTGTTGGTCAGCCTGGCCGCGAAGCCCTCGAGGCTTTTCCTGAACTCGAGGACCAGCTTCCTGACCTCCTCGTCCTCGACCATGTCCTCGACGTTCTTCACCTTGACGATGCCCTCGTTGGCGAACGTCATCAGCTCGAAGAGCGCGGCGTCCGTGTTGTTCCTGTAGAGCCTCGGCGCCATCGATCTATGGAGGCAGCTCAGATGCACGGCGCCTTTGCTCGTGAAGGTGAAGATCTGCCCCTCCACCACGTCCCTCCCGCACACGTAGCAGGTCCACCGCTTCATGGCAAGGCGCCGTTATCTAGTTTTAAACTTTTGGCACGGCGGGGCCCAAATTTTTAAAGACGTTGAACTGGACGCGGCTATGGGCCTTAAGATCAATAGGCCGCGCCGCGGCTCGATGGGCGTATATCCGCGCAAGAGGGCGAGCGACATAGTTCCTAGGGTGAGGACTTGGCCCGACCCCAATCTAGGCAGGCCCTCGCTCCTGGGCTTCGCCGCGTATAAGGTGGGCATGCTCCACGCCGTGGTGGTCGAGGACAGGCAGACCAGCCCTCTGTTCGGCAAGGAGGTCGTGAGGGCGGCGACCGTCCTCGAGGCCCCGCCTCTGCGGGTGCTCGCCGTGAGGCTCTACAGCCTAGACCCGACGAACGGCTACAGGAAGGCCGTGGGCGAGGCGTGGGCGCCTGAGATGCCCAAGGATGTCTATAGGGCCGTCAAGACCCTGCCCGAGAAGTTCGACCTAGAGGCCGAGCTGAAGAGGCTGGAGGCCGTCAAGGGCGCGGCGGTTGACGTGAGGGCCATAGTGGCGACTCAGCCGAGGCTTGCGGGCATAGGCAAAAAGACCCCGGAGGTGCTGGAGATACCCATCGGCGGCGTGCCGTCCGTCGAGGACCGGCTGAAGTTCGCGCTGGATATGCTGGGGAAGGAGGTCAGGGCCTCCGACGTGTTCTCCGCCGGCGGTCTGGTCGACGTCTTGGCCGTAACCAGGGGGAAGGGGTGGCAAGGCGTGATCAAGAGGTTCGGCGTCAAGATACTGCCTAGGTGGCACAAACACAGGAAGGGCCACAGGAGGACCGGCACCGTAGGCCCCCAGAGGCCGGCCCTTATGTTCACGCAGCCGAGGCCCGGCCAGATGGGCTTCCACCAGCGCACCGAGTACAACAAGAGGATACTAAAAATAGGCAACAACCCCGCCGAGATAAACCCCAGGGGAGGCTGGCCGCACTACGGGCTCGTCAAGGGCGACTTCTTGATCCTAGCCGGCAGCGTGCCCGGCGTCCAGAAACGGCTGGTGGTGTTGAGACATCCTGTGAGGCCGCCGCCCAAGGCGCCGACCTCAGCGCCGCAGCTGGTCTGGCTGTCGGTCCAGATCTGATCCCCCTGCGGGGCGGGCCTCGCTCCAGGTAATTGTTTAAATACCGGTCCGAGCTGATGGGCGTGTCCGTCGATCAGCTACTGCTACAGTTAAGGAGGGCCGATCTATCGCCCTACATCAAGCCATTGTCCGAAACGCCGCCGGAGAAAGCCGCAGTCCGCGGCCTGGACGGATCGGTCGTGGGCGAGACGGCGTTGCCGCCCCACTTCTTCGAGCCCGTGAGGCCCGACCTCATAAGGAGGGCATTCCTCAGCGCCCTTTCGGCCAGATTCCAGCCGAAGGGCGTAAGCCCCGAGGCGGGCAGAGGCCACAGCTGTCAATCCTTCGGCGTAGGGCTCGGCATAGCGAGGATCCCGAGGTACAAGGGGCATCTATGGCCTAGGGGCTGCTTCGCGCCGAACACCGTAGGCGGGAGGAGGGCGCATCCACCTAGGGTCGAGAAGAAACTACACGAGGAGATCAACAAGAAGGAGAGGCGGCTGGCCATAAGATCCGCCATAGCCGCCACCGCCTACCTCCAGCTGGTCAAGGCACGGGGCCACGTGGTCGAGGGAGTGGAGCAACTGCCCCTAGTGGTCGCCAACGATCTAGAGCAGTTGGACAGGACGGAGAGGCTGAGGAGGGCGCTCCAGGCCCTGCACGTCTGGGCCGACGTCGAGAGGGCCGCCGAGAGGATCAGGATCAGAGCGGGCGTCGGCAAGATGAGGGGCAGGAGGTACAAGGGGCCCAGGAGCATCCTCGTCGTCGTCTCGTCGCCCGAGGCGCCGCTTGTCAGAGCCGCCAGGAATCTGCCCGGCGTGGACGTCGCGTATGTGGGGTCGCTGAGCGTTCTGCATCTAGCCCCCGGCGGAGTCCCCGGCAGACTCACCCTCTGGACGCAACAATCCATAGAAGCGCTCAGGGGCTTGTACCTATGAGCTCGCCGATAAGGAGGTTCGTGCTGACCGAGAAGGCGCTCATGCTGGCCGAGAAGGAGAACAAGATAACTCTGGTGGTGGACCGATCCGCCACCAAGAAGGCCATAAAGGACGAGGTCGAGCGCCTGTACGGGGTCGCGGTGAGCTATGTAAATACGATCATAACGCCGAGAGGGGAGAAGAAGGCCATCGTCAAGCTGGCGCCGGAACACAACGCCTTCGATCTACTCTCCCGGCTGGGTCTGCTCTAAGTCGGCCGGTCCATTAGGCCCTCAGATCGTGGGTTCTCGCGCATCTGTAGCGACTAAAGACCATCTTCATCGGGCCGACTTTAACCTTTTCAGCGTGTGAGTATATATGCAGTATTGCGAAGAAACGGTTTAGGACGGCTTGACGGCTACCGGCGGCCCGTCTCCTCCAGCCACTTCGCGATGGCGTCTGCGAGCTCCGCGTAGCGCATGAAGCCCTCCAGGTGTCCCTCGCCGCACACGATATCTATCCTGCCGTCGCTCCTCCGGCGTATCCCCGGCTCCTTCCCCGTCAGGGCCTTTATGAGGGCGGCGAACCTCTCAGCGTCTGCCTCCCTGCCCCCCGGCGCGTCGGCCTTAGCCGTGGCGAAGCCCTTGGCCGCGTTGTTTCTGCCATACCTGCCGAAGGCAATCTCGTAGTCGCCCCTTACGCCGTCCACCTCGGCGGCTATCGTGATCCTCAGCAACGTCCTACCGCTCTTGCCCTCCTCGGATTGGGCCCCTCCGCCTATGACGCTTACGACGTGCCTCCTGCCCTCGACGTCGACCTCCTTTCCTTTTACGTCCGCAAGCCTCAGGGAGCCCACCGCCCTCCCCTCCTCCACGATCTCCTTGGCCTTTTTGTACACGGCATCGCCCTCCTCCCCAGCCCTCTGGAGTATGTAGCCTACGAACTCTGCAGCGAGCCTCTGCCGATCGCCCTCGCCGTGTACGGAAAGCCATGCGGCGCGCTCAAGGCCCTCCCTGAGGATCCTCACATAGCCCGCCCCTCCGCCCTCCGGCGTTTTGACCGTGAAGTGCCTGCCCTCCTCGAGACCCATTGCCTTAAGCCGCTGAGCCACCTGCTTTATGCCCTCGGGGTCTGTGGACATGTATCTGACCACTAGAGCGCCCTCAACAAGCCCCACCTTGTACTTCGGCCAGCCCTCCCTCAGCGTGAGGCCGCCCTCCAGCTTGTCGAGCCAGCGCTCCGCCTTGCCGGCGTCCACCCAGCCCTTCGCGAGGGCCTCCCTGACGATATCGGCGATGGCGTCCCTGAGCTCCCTGCGGCCCGCCGCAAGCCTGTCGGTAGTGGCTCTGACCCGCCACTCGTCTCTTTCGCCAACCCTCTTCACCTCGGCGCTGACTCCAGCCCTAACGATCTCGGCGAGGGCGTCCCTGAGCTCCTTGCGGCCCGCCGCAAGCCTGTCGGTAGTGGCCCAGACTTGCCACTCGTCTCTGCCGCCCTCTTCACCTCGGCGCTGACTCCAGCATGTCTGAGGAGGCGCGCCGCGAGCTCGACGCGGCTCCGGTCGGTCGAGTTGAATTGGAGCTCGATCGCGTCTCTGCGCAGATACACATTGTACTTGACGTCGGCGCCGCCCTCCGATATTATCAAATCGGCGGCGACGGGGCCGTCCTCGGTCCTCCTCCTCAGCCCCTCCCAGCGGATGTCGAGGGCCCCCTTTGCTCCAAGCTCCACGGCCCTCTCCAGCTTGTGGTTGATAACCCTTTCGTCCCCTCCCTCAAGCAGGGGAGGGCCGAAGAGGAAGTAGAGGCGGGCCAGCCTGACCGCGTCATCGCCAGACGCGGCCACTTGGAACGCGCTCCTCCCGATCCCTCTCACCTTCGCCTCAATGCCGTAGGCCCTAAAGGCGGCCCCCCAGAGCAACGCGATTCCGCGCTCGCCGCTGGCCAGCTCGACTCTCTCCAACGCCGCGGACACGTGCCCGTCGCCGCCTATGGCCCCAGAGATCGCCGCGGCGAAGTGCCTCAGCGCCT
>JGI20129J51889_1000132_pt1 | contig 20317 bp, 15 predicted proteins | sample MonGeyMetagenome_FD_51889 | JGI IMG/M metagenome (IMG submission 51889)
GCTTGAGGCCGATGTTCACGGCCCCCAGGGCGTCCCGCTCCCACACCTCATCCCCAGCCCTACCCACCCTCAGGCGCATCCTCACGGGGCGGATGCGCCCCGACGCCCCCCTCACCGCAGTGCGGATCACAAGGGGGCTGAAAGTTATGCGGACGCCCGAAGGGGTGCGGGAGGAGGTCCCCGCCTCGGATACCTCGACGACTTGCACCGGCTTCTCCTCAAGTAGCCTCACCAGAGTCCTCACGCTCCACTGGTGTATGCGGTGTCTCAGCTTCCTGCCCTTATCTTCCTCCATCTTCTCTTTGGCTCTATGCGTGATTCTGCCCACAGCCACAACTGCGTTATGCTCTTCTGCAAGCCGCTCGATGAATTTGGCCGCTTTTCTCGCAACATCCAGCTTCCTACTCCTCTCGCGGAGCCTCTTCAGCTTCGTCCCCACCTCGCGGTCGGATGGATGATGCCCCTCTGCGATTTTCTTCCTTCTCTCCGCGTACGCGATGACCATGTGGCCGAGCCCGGTTTCTAACCGCCACACTTCCCTAAGCACTCCGCCGACGAACACCGCCGCCGTCACGTTGTTCTCGTTTACGTCAACCGCCACGACGTTCCGCGGATTTGGGTTCACGTCAAACTCTTTCTTAAAGGTCAGATACGCAACCCAGTGCTTTCCCACTCTCTTCAGCTTCAGCTCCTCCGCCAGCCTCCACCCGCCGTAGAGATATCTATGAAGTTGTTTGTGGCCGGAGTAACGGAGCTCAGCCCACCTCCCGCCGATCCTCAGCTTAAGCACCCCATCCTCAAGCCTCCAGTCTTGCGCATCTGAAAACGTGAGAGCCACACGTCTGACTTCTGGCGCTTCGGTATACGCCTTACCGCGCTTCTTCGCATCTCTAAACGACTTGGCCCTTCTAACGGCGTCGCGGTAGGCGCCTTTTATGAGGCGCGTCGGCAACCAAGGGTACTCGGCCCGGAACTTGGCGTAGAAGACCTTGTGGAGCGTCGCTTGGGATGCTCCATGCCTAACGGCGTACTCCACCATCTCCATAAGCATCTTCTTATACGCATCTTCAGCATTACTCAGAATCCGGCGCGTCAAGCTGTTCCCGAAGCAGTTAACTGCAACAGTTCTAGTCAGAGTCTTGGACGGCATGCTTCACGCACGAACTTATCTTCTCATACTTTCTCGACCTCTTGCCATATATTCTAGCCGCGAATGACGTCACAAGCTCTACGAAGTCCTCGACGAGCTCCTGGACGTAGTCCTTGGGCTCCTCTTGAAAAGCGACATATACCTCTGCGCCGTATGCATGGAACAGCTCTTTAAGGTATTCAAATCCGAAGCGCGTCAGCCTGTCTCTATACGCCAAAACAACCGCGTCTATTTCGCGGCGCCTCGCCATTTCGACCAGCCTCCTCAGCCCTCTTCGGTCTTCCTTAAGCCCGCTGGCCATGTCGGTGATTACCGCATATTCGGCGTTGGGGAAGTTGCGGGCAACCCAAAGCTTCAACGACTCCACCTGTCCAGATCCTCCTTCTGCGTGCTGGAGCTCACCCTCGCATATATCGCCACGCGGCGCCTCGTTGCGCCGCCGAGCAGTCTCTCCACCTCGCTGTAGGGTATTCTCCACCTCCCGTGGACGTTGTACGCAGTGATTCGACCGCTCTTGATCCATTTAATTACCGTCACCCTGGCCACGCCCACGTCCTTGCAAACTCCCTAGTACCTAAGTATCTTTCGGCGGCCACTGTATTTAGAAGTATCTAGAGATATTTAAAATTATTCATGATAAGCAAGCCCTACACGCCGGCTCAGCTCTTGGGGCCTGCCCCCTTGCCCAACGCCGATTCGAGCATGCGCCTGGCCGTGTGGTAGCGGCGGCAGTCGGGGCACATGTAGAGCCACTCAGGGTCGCCCTTTATACCCATCCTCCTCTTGACCGTCTCGATGTGCTTAAGCGTGTCGAAGGGCCTGCCGCATGACTTGCACCTCACCACGTAGTCCACGGCCTTCTCCTCGACCTCGGGCGGAAGCGAGTCGTGCCTCCCGACCGCTATGGCCTTCTCCGGGCATGCCTCCTCGCAGTACCCACAGCCGACGCACCTCAACGGATTCAACGTGAGCCTTATCGCGTCGCCCGTCCTCGAGACGTCGAAAGCCCTCTGGGGACATTTGGCGAAACAGACGCCGCAGAGCGAGCATTTGTCCGGGTCCACGTCGACCCTATACATCTTGAGCGCCTGGGCCCTCCTGCCCGTGTACGCGTCCCTGAACTTGGAGAGCGCCTCAATGTAGTCCCTGCGCCGCGAGCCGGAGTAGGACATGGCCCTCGGGGCGGTCCTCACGACGACCCTATCCTCGCTCTGCTCCTTCTCGAAGCCGAAGGCCTCGGCGACCTCCTCCACCACCCTCAGCCCGGCCTTGGCCCCGGCGACGGGGCACTTCGGGTCGGGGCAGTACGCCTCCACCTCCCCCGCCGCCGCGGCGGCCTCCAGGACCCACTCGGGGCCCAGCGCGCCTATGCAGGGCAGCCTGTAGACGTACCTCCCCTCGCCGCTCGCCTCAAGCGACTTGTGGCAGGTAAACGCGATGCGCGATATGCCGTGTAGCCTCGCCTTGGCGAACGCCGCCGATATCTCCACGTCGTCCGCCCCCGGCGTCGAGAGGGCGCCGGTGGGGCAGGCCGCGACGCAGAGGCCGCACTCGACGCATTTAGAGGGGTCCAACGAGATCGACCTGTCGGCGAGCCTCAGGGCCCCGGCGGGACAGGCGTCGACGCACTCGGAGCAGCCGAACCTCGCCATGCAGAGCTCGGGCGAGAGCTGGGGGACGGCCCTCTTGACAAATATCTCACCTCTCAGCAGATCCCTTCTGGCGACCGCCTTGCTGGCCTCCAGGTGGAACTGCGTCCTCCTCGCCCTCAGCTGGGCCGTCGCTACCTCCACGGCGGAAGAGGCCTTGGCCACGTGGACCTCGAGGGGGTGGAGGCCCTTGGGGAGCTCGGGCGGGCCCTCCGCCTCCCTCAGCACGACGACTATCTGGGCCCCCGGGTTGTCCCTCGCGACGGCCTCTAGGTCGGCCCTCGAGGGGTCCTCGACGACTACTACCTTCCCGTCGCTACCGAGGATCTTCATCTTCGCTCATGATTATCTCCATTATATCTCTATCCTGCCTGAGGAACTCCCTGGTGAATAGAAGCGCCTCCCTCACGTACTCCGTCGAGGCGTGTTTCAGAGCCCTCCTGACGAACACCGGGACCCAAGTCAATAGATGGTTTGTCAAGAACCGACTCCCGCCCTCCAGGTATCTCGACGGGTCCTCAGCCTCCTGTTCCTTGAAGGCGAGGTACGACATGAAGGCGAGCTCCACCGATATGTGGTCCGCCCTCAGGTCCCTGAAGCTCCTCTCAAAGCCGGCGCCGTATTCGGCGTAGAACCTCCTCACGGCCTCCTCGACGGATAGGTCCAGATAGCCCGTGTGTAGATAGCCCTCGAAGGGCGGCACGGCGTAGTCTATCCTCGTCAGGTCCACCTCTATGGGCGTCAAGTCGTCGTAGTCATCCACCCTCTTCGCCAGCCCTATCAACGCGTCCAGGTGCTTGAAGTCGTATATCTTGGCGAGTGCCCTTCTGGCAGTCTCGACGGCCTCCAGCTTGGAGGAGACCAGCTCCTGGAAATCCGACAGCCTGTAGGGATATATGAAGACGGAGGAGAGGAAGTCGTAGAGGATGGAGCGGAAAAAGGAGGTTTGTTTGGAGAGCTGCAGGAGCATCACGTCCCCTGTCCGGTCGGCCCTCCTACGCCGCCGCCGCAGTGGCCTCCCGTCGGCTTTACGCCGTTAAGCTTCGACAGGACGTTCGGCACGTCCGCCGCGCCGGTCCTCACGGCGAATTCCTCCTCCTTGGTCATCGAGGGCCACTGGTAGTCTCTGCCCGCCACGTTCACCGGGGTGCCCGGCATCACGTATAGGCTGGGCGGATCGGTGCCGTACTCGGGCCCCAGCGGGACGGCCCCCCTCCTCCTCGCCTCTCTGTATATGATGCTGTTGGGGTCGTCCATGTCGCCGAATATCCTCGCGCCGGCGGGGCAGTTCCTGACGCACGGCGGAACTCTCTCGTATTCCGGCAACGACTCGTCGTAGACCCTATCGATCGCCATCACGCACTTCTTGGCGACGCCCTCCACCGGGTCGAACGTGATGTTGCCGTAGGGGCAGGCGTTCTCGCAGTACCTACAGCCTATACATACGTCGTAGTTTATCACCACTACGCCGTCCTCCTTCCTCTTGAATATAGCGCCGGTGGGACACACCGTGGTGCACGCCGGGTTTCTGCAGTGGAAGCAGCTTATCGGCACGCTGAACGTCTTGGTGTTGGGGTACTCGCCCAACTCGACGTGCAACACCCTGAGGAAGAAGACCGACCACGGCGACTTGCCGGGCTCCGGGCCCCACGGGTTCAAGTCGGTCATCGGCCCGTAGCAACCGCTGGAGTGCCACTCCTTGCACGCCAACATGCAGGCCGCGCACCCGAAGCATTTGCTCAGGTCCGTGAGTATGGCCAGCTGGACCATGGCTACTCACCCGACGCGTTTTTGCCCCTCTTGGGCTGCAGCGCCGATTCGAACTGGTAGCCCATGGCGCCCTCCACGGTCTGCTGGAACTTGTACCACGACGAATTCACCTCGTACCAGCCTATCCCCATGTCGCTCGGCTGCTTGTAGGCGTTGTAGTTGAAGACGCCTATGGACCAAGCCTCCTCCCCCACTATCAGCTTCGGCGGGGTCTTCAATATCTGGTCGGCGTTGCCCCAGGCCGACTCGGGCTTGTCGTTGGCGATCCTCACTATCTTCAAGCGGAGGTCTCCCCAGACGGTCTTCCCGGTGAAGGGATCCAGGTTGAGAGTTGGGTATTTGCCCTGCCCCACCGCGGCCAGCAAGCCGTCCACAGTGTACTGGGAGTTGGGGACCCCGCCGAGGCTCTCCGGCCTTGTGTATACGTTTATGTCGTTGAACATGAAGCCCTTGGTGACCTCCAGCGAGTTCGGCGGTATGCCGAAGGCGCCGGCCCTCGCGTTCCTCGACTTCCAGTAGCCCACGACGCCCGGCGCGATGGCCTCCGTCAGCTTCACCTGCCCCCTCGCCACCTCCCCGCCTCTGCTGGTGAACTCCACCCAGTCCCCGTCCTTTATGCCATACGCGGCGGCGGTCTTGGGGTTCATCCAGACCACCGAGTACGGTAGTATCTGCCTCAGCCACGGGTGGTAGTTCTCCCAGGTGTGGTAGAACCAGGGGTTCGACTTCCTGTTCAGGACGGCTATGGGGTACTGGTCGGGCGGCGAGCCGTCGGGCGTTAGCCAGTCCAGCGGCGGATACCAGGCGGGTATCGGGTTGTAGTACTTCTTTACTATGTCGGCTACGTGGGAGCCCCACCAGTCGCTGGGCGGCGAGGCGTTCTTCCTGGCGAGGTCCAGGTACTTGGAGTCGCCCGTCTTCTCGTACATGTAGTAGTAGTAGGCGTTGTAGCCCTTCCAGAGCCCGTAGGCGGCGAGCTTGTACTTCTGTATGATCTCCGAGTAGAGCTGTATTATCACGGGCTTCGCGTAGGGCATCATGCCCACGCTCGCGGCCCACTCCAGGTAGCCCTTGTTGACGTGGCGGAAGTACCTTATCTCGAGGGGCAGCTCGTAGTAGCCGAAGGCGTGGCCGACCGTCTGCGTGCCCGGGTTGACGCCCGGCGGATATTTGCCGTTTAGCACCGGCACCTTCTGCGGCGGCGGGTAGGTCCTCTGGCTGGAGTAGTTGGCGGCGGGTATGAAGCCGGGGTACGCGTACATCTTTATCTGGTCCGGGTTGGGCTCCCCCTTGCAGCAGGAGGTGCCGCCGTTGCCCCTCGCCATGTAGAGCACGCCGATGCCCGGCGCGTATTGGAACTTCCACAGCCAGTCGTACATCTTGTTGGGGTACATGGGGTTGCCGTTCTGGTCCAGGAAGCCGGGCAGGCCCAGCTTCTCGCCCAGTATTATCTCGCCGTCGCTCCACGGTATCACCTCCTTGAATAGAGGCGGCAGTATGGGCCACTCGATGCTGTCGCCGGGGCCGTAGGTGACGCTCATCGGCCTGTCCAGGAGGCTGTGCTCGCCGTAGCGCTCGTAGAACGTCGTATCGGGTATCGCGAGGTCCACGCAGGGCACCGAGCCGCCGTAGAACGTGTCCACTATCGCGACGAAGGGTATTCTGTACCTCCCGTCGGAGTCCTTGGCCAGCAGAAGGCCTAGGTCCTTGTCTATATCGTAGGCGTTGTCCCAGTAGGGGTTTGTTATGTGCCAGAGCAAGAATTCGAGCCTGTAGGGCCACTCGAGGCCCGCGTCTATGTTGACGGCGGTCCATATTCTGTGTAGGGAGAACGGGAACTCCCAGCTGAACGACCTGTCTATAAGCAACGGATGCCCGTTGTCGTCGACGACTACGTTGTCGGGAGTATAGTTGATGACCTTGGTGGTTATCTGTATGGCCTTGGGGTAGGGCACCTTGTACACATGGGTCACCTGCACCGTGCCGTCGTTGAGTATCCTCTCCGTTATCATGGTGCCGCCTATGACGCCGACCAGCTTCTCGCCGTTTGGACCGGTGAACAGGGAGGGGTTGGCGGCGTAGTCGTCGGCGGTCACCCTCATCCTCGGGTCGGGCGGCGTGATGTAGGGAGGCCAGTAGTCGCCGTCGGGTATAGGCCACGGCGCAGGCGGTTTGTACATCCAGCCGCCCGGCGTGTCCACAGCCCCCACGAGGGCCAGCAACGTGGAGATGGCGCGGGTGGTCTGGAAGCCGTTCGTGTGGGCCGATATCCCCCTCATTATGTATATGGAAAACGGCGTGCCGATGAAGTAGTCGTGCTGCCTGCCCAGATAGTCCGTCCACTTGGCCGGCACCACGACTCTGCCGTTGTTAAGCAGATCGACTATCTTCTGGGCCAGCTCCCTGACCTTATAGGCGGGGGGCGCGCCCCACTTCGCCTCTACGTTCTCCGGGGCGTAGTCCGGCTTCATGGCCTCCTCCTCTATGAACATAAACGCCGTCTTCACGTTGACCGTGACGGTCTCAGCGGCGTCCGGGCCCTTCGGGACCGTGACGGTGCCGCGGTACTCCAGCACGGGCGATACGCCGTTCTGCCAAGGCACGTCGGTGAACGGATAGATATTGCCGTCGGACCCCACGACGGCCGGCACCCAGTCGCCGTTCTTGTTCTTGACCCTCAGGAACAGCCCTGTGTTGGGGGCCTGCGGCGGGTCTATGGAGCCGTCCGGGTTGGTTATGACGAGCCAAGGCGCGTTGGTGTACCACTTGAGGTACTCCTCGTCGATGGCCTTTACGCCGTTCTTCCACGCCGTCAGCAACAGCTGTATTATGGACCAGACCACGGCGCCATCGGTGCCGGGCATGACTGGGAGCCACTCGTCGGCGACCTGCCCGAAGTTGCCTATCCTCTCGGGCGACATGTAGACGATCTCCCCTCCCCTCTCCTTCACCTTGGTGATCTCCCTCCTGATGATCGTTGGGAAGTGGTCTAGCGTCACTCCAGACAGTATCAACAACTTGGTGTATCTGCTGTCCCAGCCGGCGTACTCCCACCAAGTCCCGCCGAGTATGTACGAGCCGCCGCTGGCCACGTTGTTGGCGCAGAAGCCGCCGTGGCCGCCCTGGTTCGGCGAGCCGAACATCGCAGCGAACCAGGTGTTCTCGGAGGGATTGTATTGATCCCTCCCGGTGAAGTAGGCGAACCTCTCGGGACAGCATTGGTTTATCTCCTTCATCCCTTTGAAGCCGTATGTCCAGCCCCTCTCCCTCAGAAAGGCCGCGTTGTCGCCGTTGACCAATATATCAAGCATATCGTCGTAGGTGATCTCTATGAAGTCTCCCTTGCACCTCTCGCTGGTGGGCAGCCTGAGCAGCGGCGACCTGAGGCGGGCGGGGCTGAGGTAGTGGAGCATGGTGGAGGCGCCTATGGCGCACGTCGCGCCCTCGTTATGCGTGTATATGGAGCCGGCTATATACCGCGGCAACTTGTTGGGGCTTATGGTCACCTGCACGTTGCACCTGCCCAGACAGCCGTAGCAGGTGGTGAAGGCCACCACGTCGCCTGCGGCGGCCTCGAGCTTGGCGCCCTCCTTGAAGACCTTGCCGAATATGAACTGCTCCTTGCTTATAGTCGCGGCGACGGCTACGGCGGTGCCGGTGACCGCGGCCAGCTTCAGGAAGTCCCTCCTACTTAGCTTGGGGCTTACGACCACCATGGCCCCCACTGGCTAGCGGCATTTACTAGAGGCGTGAACGGGCTGTAGTAGTAGGCCGTAGCGACCACGATATACCTCAGCGTATAGCCGCCGATCATCACGGCGAGGAATATCACGGGCACGGCGAATGCCGCGAATTTGCCCAGCGGGTCCCTCCTCATGAACGCGATCTCCAGCAACAGAGGTATGGCTATGCCGAGGGTGACCACGAAGCCCCAGAAGTAGGGGGCGTACGTCTGGAACAGGAGATGCGTCAGCGGGATCCGCGTCTCGACGTGGTTGGCGTAGGCCACGCTCAGAAAGAGGGCCCACGCAAACGCCTCGAATATAACCGCCAGCAGATCTATCCAGCCCAGCTCGTGGATGAAGTGCCTCAGCTTCGCTATGTCCGAGCCCCTCTCCAGCTTGACGAACCTGCCCAGCAACAGCATGAAGGCCGCGCCGTAGCCCAGCCCCGAGGACAGCCACAGAAGCGGCAGGGAGCCGTTCCACCAGAAGGACTTCCCGCCGGCCGCGGCGAACAGATACGCAGTATACACGGTGGCCAAGACGGCGTTTATCATTATGAGGTAGTAGAGGATGTTTAGGAGGATCGGCTTCTGCAGGGCCTTTATGAACGTGGAGCCCAGGTAGATGAGGCCCCATAGGAACATCCCGCCAAGGAACATGACGCCCCACGCCATCCACGACTCGGCGAGCCTGCCGTTGGGCCACCCTATAAATATTATGTTCCCGGCCCTCGACGGGACGCCCAGATCTATTACGAAGAACGCCAGCGCAGCTATTATGAAGACCCAGCCGGCTATCATGCCGTAGCGGGTGGCGATGCCCCTGATCTTCCTCGCCTCGTAGAACGCCGACAGCAGCATGGTCATGGAGCCCAACGCCGTCAGGAACACCGCGGCGGCGACCCTCCAGCCCCATATCGTCTCGAAGCCCGGCGGCATGTAGGGACCCCAGCCGCTCCAGCTCACAGGCCAGGGATTTGACATGAGATATATGGGCCGGGCCTTAAGTTAAGCCTTGCTTTCAATCGCTGAAAAAAAGCCGTGCGGATCCCTCAGGCGCCGCCGTCCGTTTTTTCGCCTTTTTGAAAAATCTGTCTGATCATCTGCGCCACCAAGGCCCTCCCGGCATCGCACCTAAGGCTCAACGTATAGCCGTGGAACCTGCAGTGGGATGCCAGCGCCGTCATCCTGACGCCGTATTCGCCGTGGGGCATCAGGACGACTCTACAGCCGTCGGGTAGCCTCACGGAGGGGAAGAAATCGAGGATGGCCCGCGCTATCACCCTCTCGGCCTTCCTCACCATCTCGGGAGGGACCGAGAGGTGCTGAGCTATGGCGGCCACCACGTCGTTGCCGAACTTGGGAGGCAGCAAGACCTGCACGGTCCTTCCGAAGTCGTCCGCGCAGAATCCCAGAGGGGGCCTCCCGAGCCTCCTCAAGCCTATGAGGACGAGCCTCACGTAGGCCTCCACCTCCTCGTCGGAGAGGTCCGCCACCCCCCAGTCCTCCTTAAGCTTCCTGACAGCCGCCTTGAGGACGTGCTCGGGCGCCTCCTGCTCCACCGCGACGGCGGCCACGTAGAACGCGCCCTTGGGAGTCACCGCGTAGGCGCCTCTGCCCAGCCTCAGCACAAGCCCCATGCGGGTCATCTCCACGATCTTCCTGTACGCCGTGGCTATGCTGATGCCCGTCTCCTTGGATACCCTATATAGCGATATTGGCACCACCCTCGACTCGCTATATAACAGGAGCAGAGATATCAAAACCGAGAGGCTGGTCGCGTCGATGTGAATGCCCATGAAAAGGAATAATAGTTGCTATAAATACTTAATCGGTTTATATCTATATAATAAGATTATTCTATTTTATATCAAATAATCTTATTATATTTAATACATCAGTAGTTTATTTAATTATAATTATATATTTATAAAAGAGTATTATGAACTATGATCATTTTTACTTACTTTCTTTCCATATTTATATATCCGGAATTCACCTACGCGCTCCGGCCTGCTTCAAGTCGAAACGCTCCCCCTGTGATAACGTCACGCCATATCCGGCTGAGACGTAGCGACGGACGCGTATTAGCGAGCTGATTCCAATCGGCAACATCTCGATGCCGAGACGGCATGACGGCGTATCGCTATTTAGCCGAGGACCGGCATGACGGCCAGGGGAGCTCCCGAGGCGCGTGGCGGGGCGGCGGAGCCTACTGCATAGGCTCGGCCGGCCAGGTCGGCTGATGCCCTTGACGCAGGACGCCTCGCGGCGCCCCCTCGGCTGGATCTCCAGTCCCAGAGGCGTATTTCTACTGCGACGTAGCGCTCAAGCTCTCCGTCTCTATGCTCCGATAGGCAGACCGCGACCGTTCGGCCGTCATAGGGAGCCGGCGTACCTCACGGCTATGCCGGCCGCCTGCCCCTCCAGAATGGTGCGGGTCTCTACGTTCGGCCTCAAGGCCTCTAACAGACGCCGTAGGCGGGCCGCGGCCTCGTCCACGCGGCTCCACGACCGCACGCCGCGCCCCGGCGGCTGGACCCATTTGACGGCGCGTGGAGGAGGCAACACTTAAATAGTGCTAGATATATATGTAAAGGGGCCCGTAGCTCAGCATGGAAGAGCGGCGGAGCGCTTGCCGGCCGCCGTAGGCCGCAAGGCGCCGTACCTTCGGAGCCGTAGTCGGCGCAGCCGGCGGACGTCGCGGGTTCAGGCGAAGCCGCCGAAAAATCCCGCCGGGCCCGCCAACCGCTTGACTCGGATATCGTGGATCGCTGAAGTCTGTCCTCTAGAGCGAGACGGGGTCGGCTAAGACGGTCTCCGCGCGGCTTTTCGTCCCTAGGCGCAGTTTCCTGCCCGTCCTTGCGGCGCGAAGCTGCTCCTCAGCCCCTCATCGGCCGGCCGCGTCGATATGTACGACGTAGCTGGGGCCCGGCCTATGTGGCACGCTGCGTTTCTGCCGTTTCACTGCAACCGCGTCCCCATCGGCCTTGCTTTCCGCCGACCCAAATCCATACGCACGCGCGATGTTGAGCCTCCCAGAGCTGAGGATCCGCCGACGGCGGCCCATCGGGGGTGCTTGGCCCAGCAACAGTAGGGCGAGCACGGACGCGTGGAGGGATAGCTGAGGGCCGGCGCCAGCCGTGCGGAGATTCGGCATAATGCGTCATGCCGTAGAAACAACGCCGGCAATCTCCGTCGCTGTCGGCCGCGGCCGTTGGCGTCGCCTCGAGTCCCTACAACGCCGGAGGGGGTGCGGTGTAGACTGAGACGCAGGCGCCTAGGCTCCTGCCGGCCGTCGCCCCATCTCCTGGGCCGCGCGCCCATCGCTGAGAATCCTAGGGGCTGTGGCCATCGTCCTCAACAAGTGCAAGAATAATATAGTTATTTGTCGATCAGCACAGCGATGCTATGCCTACCTATGTTGAGGCTTAGTAGTGTCCGCATCGCCCTATGTTAAGCCGCTTACGCCCTGTGGTCGATCGGCTTAAGGTTTTTAGAGGAGGCGGTATATACGCCGTGGCCCTAGTCGCTATCCCGGAGGCGCTGTTGGCCGAGCTCAGGAGAAGGGGCGTGGACGTAGAGTCGTGGATAGTCGACGTGCTCGCCAAGGCCCTGCAACTAGATCCCAAGACCTCGGCGGCAGCCCACGTGGAGCTGGCCGAGAGGCATCTGGAGGAGGGCAAGGCGCTGGCTGATAGAGACCCGGTGCAAGCAAGCGAGAAGCTCTACAAGGCGGCCGAGGAGGCCGTGAAGGCCTTGGCCATATGCCTCGGCCTAGACGTCGTGGAGAAGGTCGAGGCCCGCGGGCGTTGGACCGCCGCAGAGCTCGACAGGTCCGCTAGAGACGCGGCGAGCAGGCTGGGCAGCTGGCTTCTCGACGCGTGGGACCACGCGTGGGCGCTCCACGTCTGGGGCTTCCACGAGGCGAAGCTGGACTCCGACTCCGTCAAGGCAAGGATGCCGCATATAGCTAGGCTGGTCGAGGAGGCGAAGAAGGCCTGCGCCTGATGGTCCCGGCATGCCGCATCGTCCCGGCGCTGGACGTCTAAACTGAAATACGGCGCCCAGACGCCCGACAGCGAAAGGATGAGGGGCCGGGGGCCTCGGCCGCGTCTAGATTGGCGCAACGCTGGCGCTTCGCCCCGTCGAGATCCGCCGTATTTAAAAGCGCAGTATGTGTAAAAAGCTATTGTGTTACCATTCCTCCTCCTCGTCCCACTCCTCCTCGAACTCCTCCCAAAGCTCTTCCTCCTCTTCCCACTCCTCCTCCCGAGGCATAGGTCTGGCTGGGGAGGGGTATATAAAGATGCGCTCTATTGGGCCTATTGGTGGAGCCGGCGGCCGTCAGAAGGGCCTATATAGAGGGGGTGGCCCAGAGGAGGGTTCGCTACACATTGCTATATAGCGAGCCGGCGCCCCTCGCGGCCCTCCTGGAAGGCGCTAGGCGCTATGTCCAGGACGTAGCGGCCGAGTGGGGCGCCTCTCTATGCCCCGCGGAGCTGCCCAGCCTCGGCGTGCTCTCGATCGGCTGGCTCGGCGGGACTCTCCTGGCCGATCTGTCGATATGCTTCCCCCTATCGAGGCCCCTTCCGCCGAATCTAGACCGGCTCCTCGCGGCCAAGTTCAGGGAGGTCTCGCTCTGCCTCGAGCCCATGGGCCCGGTCGGCCCCGTCGAGGGGTATTCCCAGGCGAGGGTCCCGGCCCTTAGACAGAGGGGCGTCGTCCTCAGGCCGGGCGCCGCCGTGGTGAAGATGCGCGGGCTCTACTTCTTCGCCAGGGCCTACGCCAGGCCCGACCCGGCGGGCGGAGTCCTGCTGGAGGTGGCCAGGCTTAGATGCGGCGGGGCGGACGCCGAGCGGGGCCTTCTGGAGGCTAGGAGGATCCTCAGACGTCGGGGTAGGAGAGCATGAAGACCTCCCTCAGCTCGGCCAACTGCTCCATCCTCCCCAGCCTCCTTATGATGTTCCTGGCCAGCGTCCACGCGGCGTTGACGTCCCTGTTTAGCTGTACCTTGCAGCGGGGGCAGTAGACGAGGCGGCCCTTCTTGACCATCCTCCCGCCGCATACGGGACAGACGTCGGACAGCATCGTGGTGTGCAGCTCCACGAAGTGCTCCCGGCCTATGTCCAGGAGCTCCTTCAGATGTCTCTCGTACTGCGGCATCATGGGTATGTCGGCCACGAGGATGTTGACGCCCCTCTTGGGCACGAACGCCTCCTGTATGCTCGACGCGACGCCCTTGGCCAGAAGCTCCGTGTATCCGCCTAGCCTGAAGACCCTGTAGGCTATGCCCCCCTCGTTTATATCCATGGCGTGCACGACTAGGGGGCTCCCCTCTATCAATTCCCTCAGCCCGAGCCGCTCGCCGTCTCTGACGAGCCTCACGACGGCTCTGTCGTCCCTGACGTAGACCTCGGCCTTGGATAGGCCCAGCTGGGCCAGGTCCGTGTAGGTCAGGCGCCACGATTTGTAGAGACATATGGGCACGTCGCCGAGGTAGAGCGACACGACCGACTCCACGATCCTCACAGGCCCCCCGAGCTCCACCACGGCGTAGTCGCCGCCGACGGCCTCCCGGGCCCTCCCCGCGTCGCACTTGAGGCTATATGTCAGCATGCATCCACCTCGGAGTACTTAAAAAAGATCAGACGCCGAGCCTGATCCCGAGCTCCGCCACCCTCTTGTTCAGATCCCTCAGCAACGACTTGACGTCGACCGCGACCACCTTGCCGTCCGCGATGTCCACATGTATCCAGTCGTGGGAGGCCTGTAACCCCTTGGCCCTCGCCACCCTCATCCTCCTTATGAAGAGGCCCATCTGCTCCAGCTCCGGGTCCATCTCCGCCTGTATTATGACGTCGGCCAGATGCTCGGCGAGCGCCACAGCGTTCCTCACGTCCTCAACGTCGGTGTGGACGACCCCCACCACGAGCGAGCCCGTATACTTGGCGAATATCTTCAAGCCTCTAAACAGCTCGAAGACGTTAGAAGCCCTCAGGATTATCTCGTTGAGGGAATCTATCACCACAACCCCGCCTCTCACCTCGTCGGCCAGCTCGGCGAGCTTGTCCAGAACGGCCTTGGTGTCCAAGACGTCGAGCTTGGCCTTGCTCCACCCCTTCATCTTGTTGAGCCTATCGGTGGGGGCGTAGAAGCCGTCCACGATTACGGCGGACCCGGGGTCAACCCCCCTCCGCCTCAAGGTCTCAGCCACGTCCTCGGGCAATGCGTCCACGGCGAACACGGCCACAGGCGCCTTGGACCTGGCGGCAGATGCCACGAAGCAGTAGGCGAAGAAGGTCTTCCCGACGCCGAGAGGCCCCTCCAGAAGCACGAAGTATCCAGGCGGAAGCCCCTCGGGCGGCAGCTGCTCGTCGATCGGGCCTATGCCGGTCCTCATGGAGATCTTCCGGAAGATATAAATATGGTTTCCCCGTTTAGCTTTTAACCCGCGACGCGTCTGCCGACGTGCCGGCGATAGCGCCGTTCGACCCCTGGAGGAACCCCCTCTGTCCCTGTCCGCCCAAATACGGCCTCAACCCCTACACCGGCTGCGGCCATTCCTGCACCTACTGCTATATATCGAGCTATATACCGAGGGCGTTCCAGCCCAGGCCCAAGGAGGACCTCCTGGAGAAGGTCAGGAGAGATCTAGGGAAGCTGCCGCCGGGCTCGGTCATCTCGCTCTCCAATTCCTCCGACCCCTACACTCCCCCCGAGGCCGAGCTCCGGCTCACCCGCCGAGTCCTCTCGCTGATACTCGAGGCGGGCCACAGGGTCTTGATAGTCACGAAGTCCCCCCTGGTCCTCCGGGACATCGACATATTGGCGAAATACCCAGGGAGGGCCGCAGTCCAGATAACCGTGACGACCTTAGACGGGGCAGTCGCCGAGAGGCTGGAGCCGCATGCGCCGAGGCCCTCCGCGCGGCTGGAGGCGGCGAGGAGGCTGGCCGAGGCGGGGGTGCCCGTCGGCGTGAGGCTGGACCCCATAGTGCCGTACGTCAACGATTCCGCCGGGTCTCTCTCGGCGGTGGTGGACGCCGCGGCCGACGCCGGGGCCAGGCAGCTCGTGGCCAGCACGTACAAGGCGAAGCCCGACAACTTCGCCCGGCTGGTCAAGGCCTTCCCCGAGGTCGCCGACAGGCTGAGGGAGCTCTACTGGGCCCGCGGAGCCTATCTGCACGGCCAGAGGTACGCCCCCGCCGAGTACAGAAGGCGGGTTTTGGAGCTCGTCAAGGGGATGGCCGAGGCGAGGGGGCTACAGTTCGACATATGCAGGGAGGAGTTCTTCGACCTCAATACCCCCGGCACGTACTGCGACGGGAGCCATCTGCTCCGTCGGGCCTAGAGGGCCGTCTCGAGGCGCCGCGGGCCCTGGGCCTGTATACATCTAGACGCTCCAACGCCCTCCGCAAAGGCGCGGCGAACTCGGCGCCGCCCGCGGCGAGGGCCGCTCCGTCTCCAAGCTTCATAAATAATAACTTATAATAGATCTATGATCCCCTCTCTGCTCGGCGTCGAGCTGTTGAGGCTGCTGAGGCGCACGCCCCTCTGGCTTTTCTTCGCCACTCTGGCGATGCAGAGCATCCCCTTCAACCCCATACCCAACGTCTTGCCTCTGGCGGCATACGTGGCGAGGCACGCCGAAGATCCCCTGGGCCTTTATCTGTCCGTCGCGCTGTCCGCCCTAGGGGCCGTGCTGGGCAAGCTGGTGGTGTTGAGGTTCGGGAGTTCGCTGAGGGCGCTGATGCCGGCCAGGAGCAGAGAGGCGTTCAAGAAGCTGCTGGAGATGGTGCCCGGAGATAAGCTGGACCTCGCCGTCTTCGCGATCGCCGCATCTCCGCTGCCCGACGACGAGGTGTATCTGCTCCTCGGGGCCGGGGGCTACAGCACCAGGAGACTCGCAGCGGTCTTGATCCCGGCCAAGGCTCTGTGGGCGGCGACCCACCTGGCCTACGCCCTGGCCACGTATAGAGCCGCCAAGCTTCTGGCCGGGGACGCCGCGTTCTGGGCCTACGCCGTCTCGATATCGGCGTTGACCCTCGCCTTGACCGTAGCCGCGCTGCGGCTGGACTGGGCCGCCGTGCTGGACGCGTATAGATACGGCGGAATCAAGTCGGCCGTAGCCGCCGGCCTCAAGAGCGCCCTCTCCCTAAGGCGCAACAGGCCGAGGCTCTAGCGCAGCCGGCTGAGCCTCAAGCCGGCGGATCAAGCCGTCGAGCGGGGGAGGCGGATCTGTAGGCCCCCTGGAGGAGGCCGTTTCATCGAGGCGGACGCCGCCTCTCGGGGCCTCACGCCGGAGGCCTAGAGGTATTGGACGCACCTATTTATTAGCTCCCCCGGCCCACTCCCCTCAAGAGGTCCTCAGACGGATCCCGCGGGCCTGCCGGCTCGGGGACGCCGCTGTGGCCCGCCGCGCCTAAGGGGCCGCGGCGGCTCTCCTCGGATCTCCGTCACTCCAGATATACCCCGGCCCTCAGCGGCAGGGCGGCGCGTCTCTTCCCGCCGAGGTCGGGCGCCTTCCCGTCGTCGGCCCTATAGATATCCACCTCCATGCCCAGCTCTCTCGACAGGAAGGTCTTGAGCTCCGCCAGAGCCGAGTACTCGTCGAAGTCCTCCACCTCCTCTATCAGGGCCTTTAGGTCGTCGTCCATCTGTCTGGCCACGTCGAAAAGCCTCTTGGCGACCTCGCCGGGGACTCCAGCCGATATCAGCTCTCTGACGTCTCTCGCCTTGACGGCCGCCTTGATCCAGGCGAAGTTGTTGTTGACATATATCACGGCACGTTTGGCGTCCTTCCTCAGCTCCCTGAGGCCCGCGATATCCTCGACGAGGCGGTCGGCGTAGCGCACCGCCAGCAAGGTCCTCCTATCAACAGCGAGCCTCGGCCACGGGGCCTTCGCCGCGAAGGGCCTCTCCCCCAGCCTCTCCCACAGCTCCTCGGCCAGGTGGGGGACGAAGGGCTCCATGGCCACGGCCCACGCCTTGAGGACCTCCAGGACGGCGCGGCTGGGGACGTCCACCATCTCCAGATACCTCTCCAGGGCTCTCCTCATGTCGTAGAGCACGTACACCGCCGCCTGCCTTACGGACACTTGGTCCAGCGCCCTGGCGGCCTTCTCCATGAGCGACGCCGCCTCGGACCTCAGCCACATCTCGGGGAGGCCCTCGCCGTCCCGAGCCGCCCTCTCGGCCGTCGAGACCACCAGGTTGTAGATATCCTCAAGGTGCTTCGCGACCGACCTGGCCGCGCTCGACCTGAAGTCGAGGTCTTGATCCACCTCGGCCGAGGTGGCCAGAGTCGCCCTCAGGGGGTCGGCGCCGAATTGATCCACGGCCTTGCCCAACGCCAGGACGTTCCTCTTCGACTTCGACATCTTCTCGCCCTCGACCAGGACCCAGCCGTTGGCCACTATGCCCCTCGGCCACAGCTCCCTGGGGAATATGGCGGCGTGGTTGAAGAGGAAGAAGGTGAGGTGGTTGGGTATCAAGTCCTTGCCGGAGTTCCTCAAGTCCAGCGGGTACCAGTAGGAGAACTCCTCCCTCACGGCCCTCAGCGCCTTCTCGTCGGCGCCTATTGCCCTGGCCACCTCGGCCGCGTCGCCCCTCCCCAGGAAGACGTAGTCCCAGAACGCCTCGGTCAGCTGCTCGGGCTTGAGGCCGAGCTCTCTGATCCTCCTTATGACCGTGTAATACGCCATATATATGGTGGAGTCGCTGAGGCTCTCGATGATCCACGTCGGGTCCCAGGGCAGCGGCGTGCCCAACCCCCTCGTCCTCGCGCACGCCCTCTTGTCGAGCCAGTCTATGGTGGCCTCGAACTGGGGCCGCGCCTCGTCGGGCACTATCCTCATCGAGGCGAGCAGCTCCTTGGTGGCCCTCTTCCAGTTGGGATCTCCGTAGTTGAGGAACCACTGGTCCTCCAGGACCTTGACCACTATCTCGGTGCCGCATCTGCAGTACACCGGCTTGTTCATGATCTCGTACATGCCGCCGCCTATCCCCGCCGCCTCCATCCACGCCCTTATCCTATCTCTGGCCTCCCTCACGGGCCTGCCCGCGATAAACGCGGCGAAGAAGCCTCTGAGCAGAGAGCGCGCGGGCTCCGGCAGGTGGAGGCCCACTCTATCCGCCACGTCCTGCCTCATGTAGCCCCTGCTGAACTCGGCCATGTAGACCTCCTTGGTGGCGTCCTCCAGCCTCGCGTCCCTCTGGTCCCTTATGCCCATCCTCTCCACCACCTCCTTGGCGGGATATTCGCCGTATCCCTCCACCGATATGAGCGGTATGAGCTTCACCTCGCCTAGATCCCGCAGCGCGGCGTAGTCGTAGGGGGCGTGGGCCGGCACGGACATCACCACGCCCGTGCCCGTCTTGACGTCGACGAAGGGGGCGGGATATATCGGCACGAGCTCGCCCGTGACGGGGTTCCTGACCCTCCGCCCGACGAACGAGGAGCCCTTGGTCCTCTCGACGGTCTTGACCTTCTTCTGGAACGACAGCTTGAAGGCGGCGTCGAGGCTCAACACCATCTTCCGCCCGTCGACCTCAGCCACGGCGTAGTCCCCCTCGGGGTTGATCCAGAGGTTGGTGACGCCCAGCACGGTCTCCGGCCTGAGGGTCGCCGTGGGGTATATCAGCCCGTCCTCCCCCTCGAAATAGATCAAGGCCCATTCGCCTATATCGGGCTCCTTGTCGTCCTTGGTGTCGTGGGCGCCCACCGGCATCTGGTGCTTGGGGCACCAGCCCACGGGATGTCTGCCCTTGACGAGAAGGCCCTTGTCGTACAGCTTCTTGAACTGCCACCTGATGAACTGCTGGTACTCGGGATCTATCGTGGTGAACTCCCGGGTCCAGTCTATGGAGAAGCCGATCTTCTTCATGTACTGTTTGGACAGCTCCCTGAAGTAGTTGGCCAGATAGAGGGGGTCCCCCATCTTCCTCAGCTCCTCCTCGGGCACGTCGTAGATGGCCTTGAAGTCCTCCATGGCGTGGACGTCGCCGGCCGCTATGGACTCCGCCACCGTCAGTATGGGCGTGCCGGTGTAGTGGAACCCCATGGGGAAGAGGACGTTGTAGCCCTTGTGGCGGTGGTAACGCGCCATTATGTCGGCGATCAGGTACGTGCGGCCGTGCCCGATGTGGATGGCGCCGTTGGGGTAGGGATAGGCCGCGGTTATGAAGAACTTGGGCCTGCCGGGCTCCGGCGACGGCTCGAAGACGCGGGCCTCGGCCCAGCGCCTCTGCCACTTCTCCTCTATCTGGCGGAAGTCCATAGAGGCGCCGCGCGGCAACTCGCTCATAACACCCCCGATGCCGATCTTATTAAAACATTAACCGCCGAGCCGAAGACGCATAGTGTTACGCGCCACGCATGGGCTTGCTACTACTGCTCCTTCTCAGCGTGTTGTGCCTAAGATGACATATGCTTTACCTGCCGATATGAGGGGGCGCCTACGAGGAAGAAAGAGATCACTGCTCCTCGCCAGACCCACTTGGCGGCGTTTCGAAACTCCTCCACGCCCGTGGTCTCAGCTAACTCGCTGTACGTCCTTCTGTAGATCTACTGCGCAAGCCCCCACAGGCCTATCGGCGGCCCGTCTCCTCCAGCCATTTCTCTATGGCCTCTGCCAGCTCGGCGTAGCGGGCGAAGCCGTCTAGGTGCTCCCTGCCGCACACGATATCTATCTTGCCGTCACTCCTGCGGTATATCCTCGGCTCCTCGCCCGTAAGGGCTTCCACCAATGCGGCGAACCTCTCGGCGTCTGCCTCCTTGCCTCCCGGCGCGTTGGCTCTCGCCGCGGCGAAGCCCCTAGCCTCGTTTTTGGCCCCATATCTGCCGAAGGCTACCTCATAGTCGCTCTTGACGCCGTCCACCTCGGCTGTTATGGTAATCCTCAAGAGGGTCTTGCCGCTCCTCCCCTTCCCGAACTCGGCCCCTCCGCCGAGGACGTCCACCACGTACCTCCTGCCCCCGACGAAGACCTCAGCCCCCCTAACGTCCGCAAGTCTCAAGGAG
>JGI20129J51889_1000071_pt1 | contig 20145 bp, 22 predicted proteins | sample MonGeyMetagenome_FD_51889 | JGI IMG/M metagenome (IMG submission 51889)
TCATCTATCGGGTCGAACATCCCTCACGGCGCGTATGAGGGGTTTGCCGTCTGCTCTTTCCCAGCCGTACTTCCCGTCCCTCGTCCTGTACCTAACTAGGTTCTCGCGCTCGATGAAGCTGGCCACGGCCTCCTTGAACCGCCTCAGCTCGCCCTGTCTGTCGCAGACTATCACCCCGTCCCACGCGATGTTTATCGCCAGCGGCGTCCACCTGCCGTGGATATCCTCCCTCCTCATGGTTATCAGCGTGACGTCGCGGTCGACGTATCTCCTAATTATTCCGTAGGCCCTGGCCCTGACGTCGAGATCGCCGGCTAGGCCGTCGAAGAGGACGAGCACGTCTACGTCGCTGTCCTCCCGGGCCTCGCCGCGGGCCCAACTGCCGAAGAGCATCAAGCCTAGGAACTCGCCGTCGAACTCCCCCTCGAGATCCGCGCACGACCTGCCCAGCGAGGCGATGATCCCGGCTAGATCCACTGAACCAAGGGGGTGGGAATACTTATACCTAATCCAGATGCGGCAAGGCGTTCGGATCGCGCGCCTGCGGCCGGCGTGCGGGGACGCGGCGGGCTCGGCGATGGCTGTGGCTGCGGAGGCGTGCGAGGCGTGTATTGGTAGTAACATATTTATACTACCTTGAATGTAGTAACGTGGGAGGATGGGTCACGGTATCCACCAAGGTTAGGAGGGAGCTGGTGGAGAGGGCTAAGAGGCATGGGGTCAACATCTCGGAGGTTCTGCGGCGGGCTCTCGAGGAGGAGGTGGCTAGGAGGGAGGAGGAAGAGGCGAGGAGGTCTGCCAGGAGGATCGCAAGGGAGCTGAGGATGCCCGAGGAGGAGGTCGCGAGGCTGATTAGGGAGGATAGATCGAGATGAGATACGTCTTGGATTCCTCGGCCATCATAAACCTGATCCAGAGACTTGAGGAGAGGTCTATCGATATCCTTAAGGAGAGCATAACGGCGGATTTAGCTTTTTACGAGATAGGCAACTACCTCTGGAAGATTAACAGAGGGGACTTGGTCGAGGAATTCGTCAAGGTTCTGAAGTTTATAAAGGCCGAGTACGTGGGGCTGAGGGAAGAGGTCCTGGCTATTGCGGTAGACGAGAGGTTGACCTACTACGACTCCGTATATCTCTATTTAAGCAGGAAATACGGCCTTCCGCTGATCAGCGACGATAGAGACCTCGTCGGAAGGGGCGCAAGGAGGAGCTCGGAGGTCTAGGCCCCGTCCCTTGCCTGGCGGCCGGGCCGACCATCTCGCCGTCCTGGAGCTTGGGATTGGGCGCCTCGGGGTTGAAAGGCCTTGGCCTCTCTCCTGGCTAGGCCTCGGCCGCCGCGGCGGCCGCCCTTCCCTCTCTCGTGAAGACCTCGCGCGCGATGGCTATCGGCACGAGCGCGAGTATGAACATGGCGGTGGCTATGTCGAAGTTTATCGAGTAGGCGGAGGTCGACGGGACCGAGAAGTAGGCTTGGAAGCCGCCTAGGGAGTAGTACGCTATTGTCGAGAACGTGGTGAGGACGGTGCCGGCGACGGCGGGCGCTATGGCGGAGCCGAAGTTCCTGAAGACGGTGTTCAGCCCGGTCGCGGCGCCCAGCCTGTTCCTCGGGACGGAGAAGGTGAGGAGGTTTATGAGGGAGACGTTGAGGAGGGCGAGGCCGAGGTAGGCTATCGAGAGGTAGCCTATGAGGGTCCAGACGCCGGAGTAGGCGTAGGCCGAGGCGAGCTGGAACCCGAGGACGGCCAGGACCACGCCGGCCACCGACATGCGCCTAGCTCCGACGCGCCAGAGGAGCCTGCCGGCTATGGGGGCGCCGACTATCTGCACCACGGCCATGGGGGTCATGTGCAGGCCCGTGCTCAATATGTCGAGCCCGTAGCCGTAGGGCGGAGGCATCTCGAAGAGGTAGGAGAGGTTCTGGGAGCTCATCTGGAAGGCGTATGCGACCATGAATATGGCGATCGTAGCCGCCGCCACGTTCCTGTTGAGGACGTCCCTCGGTATGAAGGGATGCTCGGAGATCGCCTCCTGCGCCGCCAGCGCGGCGCCTGCGGCCGCCGCCAGGGCGAAGAAGGCCAGCGTCTGTCCGGAGGTCCAGCCCCAGGTGGGCGCCTCGGAGACCGCCACCAGGAAGGAGGACGCCGTCAAGGCGAACAGCCCGATGCCGACGTAGTCGACGGGCCTCGGCGTCTTGTATCTGCTCTCCCTGATGTACGTCGCTATGAGGACGGTCAGCAAGACGGCGAAGGGCGTCACGGTGTGGTAGGTGGCGCGCCACCCGAAGCTCTGGCTCAGATAGGCCCCCAGCGGGAGCGCCACGATTATGCCGGCTCCGAACATGGCGCTGACGATGCCCTGCGCCGTGGGCACCATCTCCGGCGGGAACTCCTCCCTTATGAGGGAGAAGGCCAGGGGGAACATGGCCATGCCCAGGCCCTGAAGCCCTCTTGCGAGCAGGAGCAGGGGGAACGAGGGCGCGTATCCCGTGAACGTGACCGCGACGGAGTATATGGAGAGGACCAGCACCAGCATCCTCTTCTTGCCGAACATGTCGCCCAGGCTTCCGAAGAGGGCGGCGCTTATGGTCCCCACGACCAGGTAGACTGTCAGTATCCAGGACGCGTCGGCCGGCGTGACGTTGAACTCCTCCTGTATCTTCGGCAGGGAGGGCAGAAGCATGGCCTCCGTGTACATCACCACGAGGGCCACCGAGCCGAGGACCGGCGCGGCCCTCCAGGCGTACCTCACGTCGTACCTCCTCGTACTCCTTCTCGATGAGCTTGGCGATGCGCTGGAGCTCCCTCACGTCGCCAGGCGTGAACTTCTCCTCCTCCACCGTGGTTAAGATCTCGATGAGGCGTCGCCGCACCTCCTCGGTGTAGTACCTAGACCTGGCGGGCGGCGGCGTCTTGAGGTAGCCGGCTAACGCCTTCATCTCAGCCGCGGACGTAACCCCCTTAGCGGTCAGCACATCCAGCAGAACAGAGCCGAAGTTCTGGAGGGCCCACTCAAGTCTGTTAAGCCTCTCCGCGATTCTCTCATTCAGCTCCTTTATCTCTTGGAGCTCGCGGGTGAATAGGACGTACAGCAACGCCACTGACACGGCCACAAGCGGGGCTTGGCCCAGCATAGCCGCCGCCACGTCCCATGCATCCACGAGCTACCGCGGGCATGGGGATAAAAGCTTTCGCGCGGCCCTCTCCGTCCCGGCCCGCGCCGTTCTGCGGATGCCTGCCCGCGGCGCCGAGAAGGCGGCGCGGATGCCCGGCGGCCTTCTGCGATTGCCGGCGGGTGTGCGCCGGGCGGACTACCTGACCCGTATCCAGTACCTCTCGGCGTCCCTCAACACGGCGCTTCTCCGCCTCGCCTCCTCGAACTCCTCCGGGGTGTAGGGCAGGACCTCGACCCACCTCCCCAGCTCCAGCCCGAGCTGTAGCCTCGCGGCGATGTCCAGCCGCTCCGGCCACCTGATCCCGGCGAAGTCGGGCGAGACTACGACCAGGTCGACGTCGCTGTCCACGAGCCAGTCGCCCCTGGCGTATGAGCCGAAGAGGTAGGCCTCGGCCACCCTGAACCCGGCCGCCTCCAGCGCCGAGAGGAGCCTATCCACAGCTCTTAATATCTCCGGGGGTGCCCTCATAGCCGGCCCTCGCCAGAAGCCCCTCGGCCAAGTCCGCCACGGCCCTGGCGGTCTCCAGCGCCCTCTCGGCGTCCCGCCTGGTCACGGCCTCGAAGGGCTGGCCGGCCGCCGCGTCCGGATATCGCGACACGGTGTAGAACTTGTTCAGCTCGGCCACGGCCTCCTCCAGCGCTGGGTCGAGCTCCACGCCGGCCCTCTTCAGCTCCCGGTAGAGCTCGACCAGCACGTGGGATTTGGGAGGCTCCGCCCTCAGGAAGACGAAGAAAAGGCTCTCCAAGGCCTTCTCCACGGCCTGGTGGCTGTAGAACGCCGCGGCGTTGAAGCGGCGCGCTGAGTAGAGCAGCTGGGCCGTGCAGAGGTCGTGCCAGGCCTCGCGGATCCAGTAGGCCGCCTCGCGCCTAATCATAAGCCTATAGGCCGCCGCCTCCCTCCAGCCGCTTGAGCGCCTCCATCCTCCTCCTGAGCTCCTCGCAGGCCGCGGCGTCGCCCAGTCTGCATCTGGCCGGGAGCGTCAAGCCGGCCCAGAACCCCTCCGACGTGAGGAAAAACGCCGCGAGGGGCACCAGGGGCAGCGCAACCACGGCTGGCGGGAAGGCGAGCACCAGAGGGAACGCGATCACGAGCAACAGGAAGGACGCGAAGAAGAGGCGGAAGGCCTTCACAGAGGCGCGCCGGCTGCGCCTGGTGAGGACCGCCACGAGGACGCCCACATACAGGACGGCCAGAAACGCGAAGAAGCCCGCCAGCAAGATATCCGAAACCGTCACGGGTTGATGTGCGCATGGCTTAAAAACATTCGCGCGGCGTACGCCTCAAGCGCCTCCCCCACGCCGAAGGCCCCGCGGAGACCGCGCGGCCTCTGCCGAAGGCGCCCAAGCCGTTAGATCGGACGGCAGAACGCCGGACGCGCATGCCGGCCCTCGGACCGCGGCCCGCCGCACGGACCCGACGATCGCCGGGTCAGTATCTGGTCTGCCCCGTGACGAGGTAGTACGCGTGGCCTGCGATGTAGACGGCGTGGTCGGAGGCCCTCTCCAGGAGGCGCATCACCACGGTCTCCACCACCCTGCACCTGTCGGCGCCCTTCAGCACGTCCAGCAGAGCCTCCTCGTAGCTCTTGTCCACCACCTCGTCGTCCAGCCTCTCCACCTCCTCCAACGCCGAAACGTCGCGGCTGAGGAACATGTCCACGGCCTTGGCCACCATTTCTTTAACCGTCCCGCCCGTGGTCTCCACCCTCTTCGACCAGCAGCCTCCCCCCAGCTTCTCGGTCACCGACGCCACGTCGTAGGCGTAGCGGGCAATCCTGTAGAGGTCGTACGAGACGAACAACGCGCTTTTCAGGAAGCGGAGGTCCGTGGCCACCGGGGCATACCTAGCGACGGCCTCCATCACGAGGTCCGAAACCTCGTCGTGCAGCCTGCGGAGCTTGGACGCAACCTCCCTGATCTCGCCGGCCTTCGCCTCCTCCCTGAGCGCCATGGAGAGCGCCTCCACGGCCAGCCTGGAGCCCTCCCTGAGTCTCTCGGCGATTTCCTCCTCGGCCATATCCAGTAGCCTCCTCATGCATGCCTCAACCCGCGTCCTTAAAAACTGTTTTCATATGTCACACGCCTAGGTACGCCCTCTTGACGTGTTCATTCTCGGCGAGCTCCTCCGGCCTGCCCTGGAGGACTATCCTCCCGTTCTCCAGCACATATGAATAGTCGCTTATCTCCAGAGCCGCCGCCACGTTCTGCTCCACCAGCAACACCGACATCTCCTCCTTGAGCCGCTTCACCGTCTGGAAGAGGTCGCTGACTATCTTAGGAGCAAGGCCGGCGCTCGGCTCGTCTATCAGCAACACCTTAGGCCTCGACATAAGCGCCCGGGCGATGGCCAACATCTGCTGCTCGCCGCCGCTCATGGTGCCGGCCCTCTGGCGCCTGCGCTCCCTCAGCCGCGGGAAGAGGGCGTAAACAAATTCCAACGTGTCGTGCACCTTCTCCCTGGCCCTCTTCGTGAAGGCCCCCATCAGCAGGTTCTCCTCCACGGTCATCTCGGGGAAGAGGCGCCGCCCCTCGGGCACCAGCGCAAGCCCCAGCTCCACCTTCCTGTGAGGCGGCATCCTCGTCGCGTCCGTGCCCTCCAGCAGTATCCTCCCCTCCCAGGGCCTCACAACGCCCATGACTGTCCAGAGGGTGGTGGACTTCCCGGCGCCGTTCGGCCCCAGGAGCGATATTATGGACTTGGCCGGCACCTCTAGGCTTATGCCGAACAGCACTTGGAGCCTCCCGTAGCCTGAGGACAGCTGTTGCAGGCTCAGCGCCATGGCCTCCCCAGATACACCTCCACCACCTTGGGGTCGTTCAGAGCCTTCTCGGGGGGCCCCTCGGCGATTACCTTCCCCTGGTGCATCACTATCACTCTATGCGCCAGCTGCGCCACCGCGCGCATTCTGTGCTCCACCAGCGAAATCGCTGCAATGCCCCGCTCCTCCGCCAGCCTCTTGATCAATTGAACCATGGCGTCTATCTCCCTCGGGTTGAGGCCGGCCATCACCTCGTCGAGAAGCAACAGCTTGGGGTTCCCCGCGAGGGCGCGGGCGAGCTCCAGAAGGCGCAGCTCGTTGAAGGTGAGCTTGCCGGCCGGCTGGTTGCGCTTCTCGTACAAGCCCACGTACCGTAGCGCCTCCTCAGCGGCCTCTCTGGCCGTTTTCAGGTCGTAGCCGCCGTTGAATATAGCCCCCACCATCACGTTCTCCAGCACGGACAGCTCGGGGAACGGCCGGGGCACTTGGAACGCCCGCGACATTCCGAGCCTCGCCCTACTGTAGGGAGGCAGGCCCGTTATGTCTCTGCCCTCGAAGAATATCCTCCCTCCATCCGGCCTATACACGCCGCTTATCAGGTTGAGCAGAGTGGTTTTCCCGGACCCATTGGGGCCCACGACGGCCAGAAATTCGCCTTTCTCAAGCTCGAACGACACGCCGTCCACAGCCCTCAGCCCCCCGAACTTCTTAACCACGTTGTCGACCTTCAGCAAGTTCATGGCAACCACGTTCTGAGGCCTTCGAACCTCCGGTTGAGCGTTCCCACTATCCCGTTGGGCAGAAACAGCATAACGAGGAAAACTATCAGGGAGGTTATCAGCGACTGGAGCCCCGGCAGATAGATGCCGACTAGGTACCTGGCGCCGTAGTATATCAAGCCGCCGACTATGGGGCCTGTGACAGTCCCGGCCCCGCCCAGGAACATCACGGCCAGCCCGTCGAGTATGTAGTCGATGAAGAAGACGTTCTCGGGAAACACCTGCATGTTGCCGAGGCTGAAGAAGGCGGCTCCCAGCAGGCCCGAGAGCACGGCGCTCGTCACAAACGCGAGCAGTTTGTACCTGGTGGGGTTTATGCCCATGACCTTGGCGGCGTCCTCGTCTTGCCTTATGGCGGCGAGCGCGTATCCGGCCCTGCCGGCCTGTATGAAGTACATCGCCAGCACCGAGATGAGGCCCGTCAGGAGTATCAAGGCGGCCGACCCCACGTTCGCCAGAAATAGGGCGAGGTCGCGCCCGTAGACCTTGAACATGCTGGAGCCCAGCATCAAACCTGCGCCTCCGCCCCAGATGTTGGCCCCGATTATGAGGTGCTTAATTCCCTCGTTGAGACCTATCGTGGCTATTGCGAAATATGCGCCCCGGAGCCTGAGCGCTATGGCGCCCACCGTGAGGGCCAGGAGCGCGGCGAGCCCCATGCCCAATGCTAAGCCGATCGGGATAGTCGCAATGCCGAGCTGCGGCATGTACAGGATCGCGGCCCCCAGCCCGTAGGCGCCTATTCCGAGGAACGCGGCGTATCCGAAGTTGACGTACCTCGTGAGCCCGACGAAGATATTTACGGCCTGCCCCAGCGCCATATAGAATGCTATCGAGGCTATTTGTTTCGAGTACTCGGGGAGCGCGAACGCCAGCGCCATGAGGGCCAGATAGGCGCCGAGAGGGATATAGGGCCTCATAACTTGAACAAGCCCGTGGGTTTGAACAGCAACACCAGGAGCAGTAGGGCGAACTCCAGGAACAGCGCCATCTCTGAGGGCTCGGCGAACCCCGCGACGGAAAACGCGTAGAACCCAAGGGACTCTATGACGCCGAGGAGAAGCCCAGCCGTATAGGCCCCCAGCAACGACCCGAGGCCTCCGAGGACAGCTATGACGAACCCTATCAACGTGTAGGGCCCGCCCATGTACGGATTTATGCCCACCGGTATGAAGAGCGTGAGGAACACGCCTCCCACTGTAGTGATCGCGATGCCTATGGCGGCGCTCGCCGCGAATACTCTATCCACGTTGATGCCCACGACCATGGCCCCCACGGGGTCTTGGACCACTGCCCTGATGGATCTGCCGAAGTAGGTCCTCCTGAGCGATAGGTCTAGGGATAGCGCTATGGCGAGCGCCAGGACCGCGCCTGCGAGCTTGGAGATATCTATCTGAAGGCCTGCGACCTCCACCGACCCGATATTCCAGCGGTAGCCGACGAAGTCGGGCCCCCACAGGAGTCTGGCGATCTCGGCGATGAGGGCCCCCAGCGCGAACAGCGCAACCAATACGTTGAGCTCGCCTGCCTTGTTCAAAGGCTTGATGACGCCTATATACACGAGGTAGCCCAGCAGGGCCCCTATCGCGAAGGCGAGCAAAGCAGTGGCGAACGGCGGCCACGCCCACAGGATGAAGGCGAAATAGGCCGCGTATGCGCCCAACATGACGAAGGAGCCGTGCGCCACGTTGACTACCCTCAACACGCCGAAGATCAGGCTGAGACCCAAAGTGGTGAGCCCGTATATAGAGCCGAGAATAAGGCCGCTCAAAAAATACGGGATTACGTCCATCACCCTACTTGCAGAGCTGCCCTGCGGCTTTTTGGTCCCACGTCAGCGACGGGTAGAACAGCTTGGCCTCCGCGACGGCGCTCGGCCATACGACTACTCTGTTCCCTCCCTGCCACTGGGTCACCACCATGGAGTGGGCCACGTTTATATTCGTCGTGGAGTTCAGTTTGAACTCGCTGAAGAACGTCATGAAATCGGCGCTCCTCAGCGCCGCTAGGACCTTGTCGGAATCCACTGTGCCGGCTTTCTGCACGCCGTACAGAATCGCCAGCACGCCCTCGGCCGCCCAGGCGGCGTGGTAGCCGGGATCCACCTCCTGGCCGCCCATCTGCTTGGCCACCTGTCTGAAGTATGTTATGAACTCTTCCTTCGTCGGGCCGAACCACTCCACGCCCTTCTGCTTCGCCAGATCTGGCGTGTACTTGACGCCGGGCTCCCAATGCGAGGGGCCGACGATGCACTCCGCCAGAGTCCCCAGCGCCTTGTAGAAATCGGGCACCAGCGGCGCCACCGACAGCGCTATGAGCTTGGCGTTTACCTTCTGAGCCGCGAGCTGCTGCACGGCGAGCTGTCCGTCGGCGAAGTGGCTCGCGACTATTATGATGTCGGGGTTGGCCTGTTTAACCTTGAGGATCTGCGGCGTTAAGTCAGTCGGAGAGGACGGATAGACCTCATACGCTACGACCTGCAGGCCGAGCTTCTCGGCGTAGGCCTTGGCGCCCTCGGCCACCTGCCTGTTGAACTCGCTGTCTCTATACAGGATCGCGACGGTCTTCACCGTGGGGTCGGTCTTCACCGCCATGTCGAGAACCGGCACCATGTACTGGCTGGCGGGCGCCGCCACGCCTATAACGTACTTGAAGCCCTGCTGGAATATGCGGTCGGAGGAGGCGCCGACGACCGCCATCAACACGCCGTATTTTTCAGCTATGGGCGAGACGCCCAGCGCGAGGTCCGAGCCGTAGGGGCTCAGCAGGAAGTTCACCTTGTCTTGAGTCACGAGGGCCTCCGTGATGCTCTGGGCGAGGTCCAGCTTGGACTCGCTGTCTCTGTACAGCAACTTCACCTTGACCTTCTTGCCGCCGCAGTCGATACCGCCGTGGTCGTTGACCCAGTTGACCACTGCTAGGGCGCCCCAAAGCGAGTACTGCCCCTCAGAGGCGTATCTGCCGGAGATGGGCATAGCCGTCCCAATGACAATCTCGTCGGGACATTTACCCGCAGAAGTCTGGGTAGGCTGTTGAGTGGACGTGGATGGCGGGGTGGTGGATGTAGTCGGTGGAGTTGTCTGCGGAGGCGGGGTCTGGGACGACGTGGTAGGAGCGCCGGCGGGTGGTTGCATCGCTATCCAAGCAACCACGCCCAATACGATCACAACCACTGTTGCAATGACGCCCCAGAGAGTTTTCGAACCAAGCATAGCCTATGAACAACTTAACTATTTAAACATTATTCATAATTATATATAATTATATATGTATGACAACGAAGCACAGCTAAGAAAACAAATTGGTAAATATCGATTTGGAATTCATAACTATAGTCCTAGTTTTTCATATGATTTTTATTATATTAGTATAGCCTCCCAGTTACGTATTTCTCCGTGAGCTCATGTTTTGGTTTTGTGAATACATCTCTTGTCGGCCCCCACTCGACTATTTGCCCCTTGTATAGGAAGGCCACGTAGTCGCTTACCCGCGCCGCCTGCGGGGGGTAGTGGGTGACGAGCACGATCGTCACGTCTCTCTTTAGCCAGAGGAAAAGCGCCTCCAACCTGGCGGTGTTCTCCGGGTCGAGGTTTGCGGTGGGCTCGTCGGCGAGCAGAACCTCAGGCTCGAAGGCGAGGGCCCTCGCGACGCAGAGCCTCTGCTGCTGGCCGCCGGACAGCTTGCCGGCAGGCATGTCGAGTCTGTTCCTGACCTCGTCCCAGAGCTGGGCCTTCTCGAGCGCGGATCTGACCCGCTCGAAGAGCTCCCTCCTGCCCCTAACCAGGCGGTTGAGCTTAAGGCCGAGAGCCACGTTCTCGAAGATGGACAGATTGGGGATGGGGTTGGGGATCTGGAAGATCATCTGGACCCTCCTCCTGAGCTCCAGCACGTCCATCTTGAAGATGTCCCGCCCGTCGAGATAGACCTCGCCGCTGACCCTGGCCTCGGGGTAGAGCTCTATAAGCCTGTTGAGGACCCTCAGGGTGGTAGATTTACCGCTTCCCGAGGGCCCCATGAGCGCCGTTATGCTCCGATCCGGTATAGAGAGGTTAACCCCAGTTATGACCGGGGATGCGCCGAAGAAGACGCGCAGATCCTTGACATCGATCTTGGCCATGGTCAACCCCTGATGCGAGCAACTATAAATATTATTAGTATTATTGTAAGCAAGACGGCCGCCGCGCCGTAGGCAGATGCTATCTGGACGCTGTAAGGGGTCTGCGCCGCGTACCAGATCCAGAGCGACACCGCAGCTGTGGGGCCGGTGAAGGGAGCGTAGTAGGTGTTGCCGAAGGCGGTGAAGAGGAGCGGCGCCGTCTCTCCCGCGATCTTCGCCGTCCCCAGCAACGCCGCGGTGACTACAGCCCTGGAGACCGCCTTGCGCAGAACTACAAACAGCGCGTTGAACTCCCGGCCGCCTATGGCGTAAGCCGCCTCGCGTAGCTGCTGCTCTATGGAGGCGTAGGCGCTCGCCGTGATCAAGGCCACATAGGGAATCATTATAATTGCAAGAGCCGCGGCGCCCGCGTAGGCGTTGAAACCGTCTAGCGGACCTATAAACTGAGTGATCCATCCGCCCACCGGCGAGAGGGCCTTGGAGAGCGGATCCAACAGGTATTGGTTGAGGCTCTGCTTTGCGAGGCTCATCACGGCGTAGACGAAGAGGCCCACCACTATGGTGGGAAACTCCACCAAGATGTTCACCGCAGCCCTCGAGACGTTGGCGAACTTCTCTCTGCGCATCTCGCCGATGTAGACGCCCAGCGGAAATCCCACGGCGATGCCGAGGAGGGCGCCCAGCGCGGTCATGTACAACGTGCCCACGAGCATAGGCCCTATGCCGCCCTTCTCGTCGAAGGGGGTAGGCGGAAGCGCCGTCAGGAAGTGCCAGAGGCCGCCGAGTCTGTTGATCGCGTCTATACCCTTGATGTAGATGTCGCCTATTATCAAGAAAAGCGGCACGACGGCAGCCACGCCGAGGAGGGCGAAGAGCCCCAGCCCGAGCCAGTTAATCAACTTCCGTGCGGCGGTCATATTTGCCACTTCTGGATTATATATATCGCAGCTGCGTTGATGGCTAGGCCGAACAAGGTGAGGAGCAAAGCCCCTGCAAACAACGCAGGTACCATGTACTGATACGAGGCGGCGTTGGGGAACTGAAGCGCTATGAGCGAGGAGATGGTTACGCCGCTCTCGAAGATGTTCGTGGTGAATCTGGCGTAGTTGCCCCCCACCACCATGGCCACCGCGACCGTCTCCCCCATGGCTCTGCCCAGGGCGAGGAAGAAGCCGCCTAGTATGTAGTTCCGGACGTACCTCAGCTTTATAAGCGCCGCCTCGAACCTTGTGGCCCCCACTGCATACACCGCCTCCTCGACAGGCTTGGGAACTAGGGCGTAGCCTTCCCTGATCACAGCGGCGGCGTAGGGGGTGATCATTATGGCCAGCAAGACCCCGGCCGTGAAGAGCGTGTAGGGAGAGGTCATCATGCCGCCCGGCAGGTAGTTGATCAGGCTCTGGAGGGTAGGCCCCAGCACGAAAAGGCCCCAGAGGCCGTAGATCACCGTGGGCATCGTGGCCGTGAGGTCTACCAGGGAGCCGAATATGCCCCTCAACCTAGCGGGCAGAATCTCGTTTATGGTCACCGCGACTCCCAAGGCCATCGGCATGGCCAGCGCCATGGCCACGGCGGATGTCAAGACCGTGCCCGCAAGGGCCTGGAGCACCCCATAGCTCTCCCTCGCGGGGTCCCAGCTGGTTCGGAGGAATACCGCGACGCCGTCGCGCGCAATTATTGGGTAGGCCTCCACGAGGAACATGGCGGTCAACAGGCCGATAGTTGCGACAATAAATGCGCCGAACAGCCTCAGGCCCCACCTCAGCTTCACAAAGAGGAGCCCATATGCGGCGATTAGGTACGGGATTATAAGCACGACGAGGAGAAGCCCGAGCATGGGAAAAACGCGGGTTGTTTTTACGGCTTTACCATGTTAAGCGCCTCTAGACCTATGTTGGCGATGCTGCTCGGCAACGGGATGTAGCCCTCCACTATGTTCTCCGGCTTCTGGCCCTCGGTAAGCACCCACCTGAAGAACGCCTTTAGAAGCGCCGCCTTGGTGGCGGCGTCGCCGTAGCCCTCGGCCGCGTAGTCCTTCCACAAGAAGACATATGTAAAGGACACTATGGGATAGCCCCGCGGCGGATTGCTGAACTCTATGGACACGGGATTCCAGTCGGCGTCGGGCGCGGGCGGTGCGCCGTACTTCTTTATGTACCTCTCAAGGCCAGCGGCGGCGCCCATGGCCACGTTCTCCGTCGTGGGGAAGTAGTACTTCCCGTCGTTGTCGTTGCGCACGAAAGCGACGCCGCCCACCTGGTCGTATTTATCCTTGTTTGTGGCCCAATAGGCGAATTCTATGTAGCCTATGGAGTATGGAGTCTGTAGAACTGCTTGGGCCACGCCCTCGTTGCCCTTAGCGCCGGTTCCCTTGGCCTTCTGGTCGGCGGGCCAGTTCACCGTGTAGCCCCAGCTCACCGTTTGGTTCCACGCCGGGTAGGCCTTGCTGAGATACAGCGTGAAGGCGGCCGTGGTGCCGGAGCCGTCGCTTCTGTGAACCGCCACGATGTCCTTGCACGGCAACTTATCGGCGAGGCCGGGGTTCAGCGCCTTAATCCTCGGGTCGCACCACTGCGTGATGTTGCCCATATAGATGAGGGCGATGACCTCGGCCGTCAGATTTAGGTACTTCCCCGTCTTTTGGTAGGCTATCTCGGGCACGTTGTAGGCGATCACGATGGAGCCTATGATGACGGGGAACTGGACAAACTGGCCGGCCACCTGTTGGTACTTATCCTTGGGCATCGGCACATCCGAGGCGCCGAAGTCTAGGTTCTTCCCCAGGAACTGGGCGGCGCCGGCGCCGGATCCGATGGACTGGTAGTTAACCTGGATCTTGCCCCCCGTGACTTGATAAAACGTCTTAGACCAGGTAAACATCTGAGGCGCCACAAACGTCGAGCCGCCCCCAGTAAGCGAACCGCTCAGCTGACTCGGCACGGATGTCGTGGTAGGCGACGGGGAGGTGGTAGCTGTAGGCGTAGAGGCAGATGTTGTGGTGGGTTGCGACGGGGAGGCGGTGGCTGTAGGCGTAGAGGTGGGCGTTGTGGTGGGGTGCGAAGACCCGCCGGGTTGCGCCGTGAGGAGGACCGCGGCCACGATGGCCACCACAACCACCGCGGCTATTATGACCCACATCGTAGTGTTTTTTGAACTCATGGGCGGCGGATGGCGGTACGGTAAAAACCTGTTTGCTATGTCCAACGGCGGACGCATAGATGCGACAAGGCATAGCTTGAAGCAGAATTCATATGAAACGCCCATTTTTTCTGCATCTTTGCTGTGGTAGGGAGGTCATCATAGGGGTCCTACCTCGTCTGCCCAAGACGCCGCATCGCTAGTCTTCTCCATCGGTATCAGGTGAACCATTAAAGACGACGCCAAGGCGCGGCGAAGTGGCAGGCGTAGGAGCAGTGGATCTGTTGCAGGAGGCCGTCATCGTATGGCCAGGGATCGATTTAGGCTGAGGATCCATGGCGATGATCTGGTAATGGCGGTGATCATGATAGAATAATCGGCGAGCCATGTCGAGGGAAGGGTCTTGACTTGAGCTATCTAAGGTCCCACGCAACCCATGTACACGGTTTGGCTGGATGCGGAGACGCCGCTGATGTAATACGGATATTGCCAGTTGATTGTCGTGTACTGATAGCTGAAACCCGGCGCCAAGTACTCGAGAGCCCACACGAAGTCGGTCCATATGTATTCGTAGTTATACTGGTCATAGCAGTTGTAAAGCCACTGCGCCGAGGTCAATAGGTTGACGCCGAACTCCTCATATAAGGCGGCGTTCTGCGCCGAATTAAGGCCCTGAGGCAGAACCCACGCGGTTTGTTGCTCGGTATAGGCCACTTGGTACGCCTGACCCGCGCCTTGAGGGCCGCCGAAGAAGAAGTACCACGTGTTGTTGAATGCGACAAGGTAAGGTTCACCCGTGTTTTCTTGGGTTATCTGGACCGACGATGGCGACTCGCTGTACGTATAGGTGATTATACTAGGTCCAGCGCCGAAATCGAACGTCACCGAGAATGACGACTGGTAATTGGAGGTCGATTGCGGACTTGCGCCGGCAACATACTCAGTGTACGAGTTTATGGGTATACCTATGTATTGATCGAAACCGTTTTGTAATCATTCCAACCGCTTTCATGGTCAACCGTCCCGATGAAGTACTGTATACCGCCGTAATTGTTAATCGTCGCACCAGTTGGAGTATAGGCAAGCCACACGGCAGGGTTGATGCCGTAGTATGGAGGAGAACCTGATGGAGTAGCCGGTTGGTTATAGACGAAGACGCAGGTATCGTAGTAGAGGGATCCGTTTACATCGCTGTAAGCTAGCCGAGGTTGGCCATCGTAATCAGGCGTGAAGTCAAATGCCACCCCGTAGCTATTGTACTGTGTTGCATAGGCGTAGCACGGGTCCTCGGTCGACGTGCCCGAGCTAGATTGGAGGTAGATGTCGAAACTTGCTTGGGAGTTCCTCAACGCCCTAGCCCAGGCCGACTTGACGTCTTCATACAGCTTGAGGAAGGCCGGTATGGCGGTTGCGTTGTAGCCCGCCGTGAATATTAGGTGGTGTCCGTCCCCGAAGGCCGCCGCGTAGAATCCGCCCGCCGATGCCGGGTACATCGTGAATTTGCTGCCGTAGGCCCTGGCCCACGCCACGGCCAGCGCGTTGAAGGCCGCCGGCGCCTCGTCCGGACTCGGAACGGCGATGACCACCAGATCCCCGCCTTTAAGCAGCGGCTCCAGCGACTCCACGACTAACGCTTTGCCGCCGAGGTGGCCCAGCAGGTAGCCCCAGTCGACGACAACCGCGGAGCCGGGCGGAACGAGGGATAGGTTGCTGACGTCGACGGATCTAATCAACGATTGGGGTACGCCGACGGCGACAAGCCTGCGGACCAGCTGCTGGGGGCCTACGACGTAGATCGGCGCGTTTAGGCCGACGCCCGCCGGCGAGCCGGTCGGCGCGTTGGGGCCGGACTTTGCCGGCGTGCCCATCGGCGGCCTGCCCGACTGCGTCGTGAGGAGGGCGACGGCCGCGGCGGCCATTATGACCGCCGCCACTACGGCCAGCGCCTTTCGCAAGCCCATGGATGACATATGGCGCCGCTGTAAAAACCTTTCCGCTATGGTTGACGGCTGTAGCCGTAGCTGAAGGGGGTTTCATATGGACGATGAAATTTTTATACGGAGCATTTTGCTGTGGAGGTTAGGAAGGTGATCAGGCTTAGGGGGTCCTACATGGTCTATCTGCCCAAGAGGGTGGCGTCGTCGTTTGCCTCGGACGAGGTTTCGGTGTTTTGGGAGGGCGACTTCGTGGGGGTGAGGCCCCTCGCCCTGCGGAGGGCCGCCGCCGATCTGGGCCTCGCCGCGGCCGTGGTGGCGGGCTACGCCGCCGGGCTGGACGAGCTCGAGCTCCCGGCGTCCGAGGAGGCGAGGAAGGCGGCGGAGAAGATAGGGGCCCGTCTGGAGGAGTCCGGCGGCAGGCTCCTGGTGAGATATACGGATAGGTACCCCGACAAGGAGGAGGCCGTGGAGAGGATGCTCGACGTCCTCCTCTTCCTGCTGCAGGGCCTCGCGCGGGGCACCGCGAGGCACGCCACGGTGGAGGCGGCCGACGACGAGACCGACGTGCTCAGGCTGAGCGTCAACAGGCTCTGCGCCAAGGCGCCCGTCCCCAAGTGCGCCTTCTACATCCAGCTGGCGCGCTACTACGAGAGGGCGGTGGACCACGTCAGGGAGCTACACGCCGAGAGGCCGCCGCGGGAGGTGTGGGCGATCCTCCGGGAGGCCGCCGAGGGGCTCCGCCAGATACACCGAAGCCCCCAGGTAGCCGCCATAGCCCAATACCTGTCCGCCGCGCCCTCCCTGAGGTTCTCCGTCATGCAGCACACCCGCGGCGAGCTCCAGACGGTCCACGCCATGAGGACCGTCGACTATCTGGAAAACGCCGCCGAGGTGTATCTAGACATGGCCGTATACGCCGCCCAGACCCTCGTCCCGGCCGCCCAGAGCCCCCGAGCCTCTAGGCGCAGAAAGACACAGCAATAGGCTGGGGCATGATAGGAGAAGCCGTGCGGCGGTTGCCGACGCCGCTTCGCGCCATGGGCGCCTACTGGCGTTCCAGTCTAGATGTCTTGAAATTACATTAAAAAGGAAATATTCAGTGGAGCAGCCCGGCCTTTTTGGTTGCGTCCACCAGTATCTGTTGCATCTGTTGCACCGCGGCCTCCGGCGTCAGCTGCCCTAGGACCGCCTTGTTGGCTACGGCTATGAGCTGGCTCTCTACGTCCATATAGACGGGGCTGGTTCTGGCGGGCATGCCCACCTTACCGACGTCGTAGAACATGCCGGCCAGCCTGCTGCTCTGCTTGACCTCTGGGTCCTCGTAGACGTTTATCCTCGCTGGGGGCAGGCCGGCCTTGAGGTAGGCGTACTTCTGCGCGTCGTAGGACGTCGCGACCGTTATGTAGTCCTTCGCGAGGTCCTTGTTCCGGCTGTATACGGGCACCACGTAGTACCAGAAGCCGGTCTGGCTGACGGGCTTCGGGCCGGGCATGGGTATGAAGTACGTCTGGCCCACCACCTTGCTGCGCTGGGGGTTGTCCACGTCCTTGACCCAGCCGTTCCACACGGCGCCCATGGCTATCTGCCCGGCGAGGATCGCGTCGCTGTACTCCGTGAGGGACGACCAGCTCATGGTCTTGGGGTGCGCCCTTTTGGGCGAGGCGAGCTCCACTATCAGCTTCATGGCCTCGACGGCCTCCGGCGTGTCGAGCGTCGGCGTGATTCTGTCCTTGGGGTCGAACATGTATCCGCCCAGCGACAGGAGGACCGTGGCGTAGACGTCCGAGATGACGCCGTCTGGGTAGTTGCCCGACCAGCCGTAGCTCTGGGGCGCCAGCTTCTGGTTGACCTCCTCGGCTATCCGGAGCACGTCGTCCCAGCTCTTGGGGGGCGACTCGCCGACCTTCTCGATTATGTTCAGGTTGTAGAACATGAAGTTGAAGTTGCCGACGACGGGCATGGCGTAGAACTCGCCGTTGAACTCGCCCAGCTGGGCCGAGTATGTGGGTATGCCGGTCGTGTCCAAGTCCTTGCCGAGCGGATCCAGCCAGCCGTTCATGTAGAGCTCGTAGATCCACGGCTCATCTATATATAAGATGTCGTAATCGCTGCTCTTGTTCTTCATGGCTAGGAGGATGGCTTGATATTCATCCGAATATCCCTTGGGTATGTAGTTGAACTGGACGGGGGGCCTGTGGCTGTTGTAGTAGTCCATCAAGGCCTGGTTTATCTGCTGGTGGTACGCGGATCTGGCGAATATCGTCAAGCTGCGGGACTGCGCCGTTGCTGAGGGCGACGAGGTCTGGGCCGATGCGGCCTGCGTGGGTTGCTGCCTAGGCGTTTGCTCCAAGGCGTAGATCAAGCCGCCCGCGGCGAGGACCGCCGCGCCGCCGACTGCGGCGTACAGGAATTGCCTTCTCGTCAGTTTTTGGGACATGGGGCTCGGGCAAGCCGGAAGCCAAAAGCGTTGTCCATAGCAAGCCGGGCGGAGGCCCTCCGGACCGGCCGCCGGCCGGCCCCGGCCCTTCATAGCTTCGGACGCGCCGCCGCACGGGCCTGCGCCGGGGCGCCGCTGGCTTTTTCATATGAAAAAGGGTTTAGAAGGGGGGAGGGCAGGGGCCCATGGCCGTAAGCCTTAGGGACGTCAGGAAGTCGTTCGGAAGGACCCAAGTGCTCAAGGGGCTCGATCTGGAGGTCGAGCGGGGCGAGTACTTCGTGATCCTCGGGCCCAGCGGCGAGGGGAAGACCACGACGCTCAACATAGCTGCGGGCATCGTGAGGCCCGACGGAGGCGAGGTCCGCCTCGACGGCTCTCTGGTGGACGACGGGAGGTCAGTCTACGTCCCGCCCGAGCGGCGGAACGTGGGGTACGTCTTCCAGAGCTACGCGCTGTATCCCCACATGACTGCCTTCGACAACATAGCGTTTCCGCTGAAGATGGCCGGCAGGCCTAGGGAGGAGATCAGGCGGGCCGTGCTGGAGATGGCGGAGCTCCTCAACATAAAGGAAGTTCTGGAGAGGAAGCCCGCCCAGCTCTCCGGCGGCCAGAGGCAGAGGGTGGCGGTGGCGCGGGCCTTGGTGAAGAGGCCCAGGGCGCTCCTCATGGACGAGCCCTACAGCAACATAGACCCGCTTCTGCGGGAGTCCGTGAGGGCCGAGATCAGGAGGATAATCAAGGACCTGGGGATCACCACGGTCATGGTCACCCACGACCGGGAGGAGGCCATGGCGCTCGCCGACCGCCTCGGCGTCATGAGGAGGGGGAGGCTTCTCCAGACGGGGCCGCCCCAGGAGGTGTTCTCCAGGCCGTGCTGCCCCGACGTGGCGTCCTTCATGGGGTACAACCTGATGCCGCTGGACGGGCGGCTTCTGGCGTTCAGGCCGGACGACGTGGAGCTGGGGTCGGGCGACTTCGTGGGCGAGGTGATAGACGTCGAGTTCAGGGGCCGCCTCTGGGCCGTGGTGGCGAGGGTGGGCGGCGCCGTCGTCAAGGCGTACACCCAGGAGAGGCCTCCGGAGGGCAGGCGGATGAAGTTCGGGCTGAGGCGCGCGATCGAGTATGCGGCCGAGTAGGCACCTCCTGCTTGCGCCCGGGCTGGCGGGGCTTGCGGCGTATATCGCCGGGCTCGTCTACACGGTCTATCTGTCCACGTACCAATACAGCCTCATAGGGATCGGCAGGCCCAAGTTCGTCGGGCTGGGCAACTACCTGGCGGTGCTGTCGGATCCCACGTTCCAGACGGCGGTGGTCATCACCGCGGTGTTCGTGGCCGCCGCGACGGCCTTCGAGGTTCTGCTCGGCGTGCTTCTGGCCTACTGGATCTACATGTCCGGCCGCCGGTGGGTCGCGCCTCTGCTCACGGTGCCGCTCCTCATCCCTGTGGTGGCCTACGTCGTGTTCTGGTACTTCGCGGTGGACTTCAGGAACGGCGTGGCGGCCCAGATCCTGGCCCCGCTGGGGCTGTCCATGCCCAACTTCCTGGGCGACCCGAACCTGGCCCTCTGGGCGATCGTGGGGCTCGACGTCCTCGAGCTCACGCCGTTCGTCGTGTTGGTGGTGCTGGCGGGGATGCTGGGGATCCCTGAGGAGGTTCTGTGGGCGGCGAGGATAGACGGCGCCAAGCGTCTGCCCATGGCCTTCAAGGTGGTGCTGCCCATGGCTAAGACGGCCATCCTGGCGGCCTTGATGCTCAGGCTGATAGACGCCTTTAGGATATTCGCCAAGGTGTGGCTCCTCACCAG
>JGI20129J51889_1000177_pt1 | contig 16576 bp, 19 predicted proteins | sample MonGeyMetagenome_FD_51889 | JGI IMG/M metagenome (IMG submission 51889)
ACTGCACGCCGCCGGGGAGGTTCAGAAGAGCCGTGTCCAGGATCGGCTCCGTGGACATCTTCGTGTCGCATCAGCCCCCCTCCGCTCCCTACCCGGAGCTGGAAGGCGACGAGCCGGCGAGCTCATGGCGCAGGCGCTGGAGCGGATAAGGCCTAGGCTGCACTTCAGCGGGCACATGGCCGGCGGATGCTACTCCTATTACGAGCTCAAGTGGGGGAAGTACCTAAGGGTGGATAGCTCGGCCAGGTTCAGGTGCTACGCCCTGACCGACGGGAGAGACGTTGCAGTATATCAGAGGGGGGAGGAGGTTTTCAGGTTCAGCCTGTAAAGGATCGGTTCACCTTTGCGAATCCCTCATTCCTTTATTTTTCCTAAGTCTTTTCATGACCACCCTGGAGCATAAAACCAACGATGAGCCTCGGGCCGTCGAGAGGGCGGGGCGGACGTGGCTCTGCTTTCCTTAAGATTCCCCACACCTTTTTAACCGGCCCTGTGCTGGGTTGTGTGAGCATTCTCAAGCGCTGGTTCACCTCGGGCTGGGAGGCCATGATAGACCGCTTGAAGGCGCATGTGGGCTACTCGCTTCAAGCCCTGGACTTGATACAGCAGACGATAACCAAGCCCGATGCGACGGAGGACTATCTGGACGAAATCGTGAGGAAGATAACAGCTATAGAGAGGGAGGGCGACGAGATAATAAGGCAGATCGACGACAATATATCCAAGGGGGCCTTGGTCCCCAGCGTTATAGGTAACGCGGAACTTCTACTAGATAGAATTGATAATATATTAGATAATATTTACTATATCTCTAAAGAAATTAGAAGGGGATATATTGTGTGGAGAAATGACAATATTAGAAAAATAATTGGGGGAAAATTCAGGGAGATGCTGGACCTCGACAGGACCATCATCGAATACGTCGGCGCCATGCTCGAGAGGACCAGGGACTTGGAGTTCTGCAGCAGATACGCCAGGATGGTCAGCACGCTCGAGGAGGAGGTGGACGAGGTTAAGGAGTACATATTGGACGAAGTATATAAGCTGAACCTATCGGCGGTGGAATTCAACCACATAATTTCGTTGATATATAGCGCAGACCGCATCGCGGACAACGCACAGGATGCAGTGCAGCTATTGATGTCCATCATCTCAGCGATCTAGCCCGCTATCGTTATATAGCTGGCTTCAGGCGCCTCTAAGTATCCTCTATGGGCCCCCTAGCGCCTCCCCGAGTCTCCAAACGGCCTTTCCAACGGCCTATCGGCCTTACTACATTTCAAGAAGTCCCTAAGGAGTCTGGGCTCGCCCAGATGGGTAACAAAAGGCTGAATATGGTATGATACAGAAGAAATGTTTATAAACATCTGTGCTACAAAGGATAATGGTAGTATGCTTAACAATAGAGCTATGGACAAACATGGATCCAGCTGAGGACGTGGATGTAATAGTGGAAAGGAAAAAATAATGATGGCGATGAAGGAGGAAGGCGCAAATGTGGGAGCAATCAGCAAGTATGATGTGTATATCCTAGACGCATCAATATCCCTGTACTACACTGTGGTAATAACGTTCAAGTGTGATGTTAATGACATAAGGGAACCGCAACTTAGGGAGAGCCATACCTCTTATATGAAGTGGGGTTATGGCTAGTTCGTGCGAGTATTACCTTAGGGTTAAGCATGACTGTGAGAGGTATGTCGAGTGTGTCCTGAGGAGCAAGGGCTTCAGGATAGTTGCGGTGGATCAGCATGGCTATGATATCGAGGCTTACTACCCAGCAGGCATGTATTATTACTACATAGAGGTTAAGTGCGGATTGGGAGCTAGATTGAGTAGATATCAGCAATACTTCAGGGAGGCTGTGGAGGCTGCGAGTGAGGTTGGCTATGATATCATAACCGAAAGGGGAATTAGATTAACCCCTAAATACGTCGTGTGTCAATTCGACGACCACTACAGACTCGTTGGCGACCTAAACTGCAGTAGGTTATTGTCTAGGTAAAAGAGGGGAGCGCAAACGCTTCGAGCGCTCGCTGTGGGTTGGGAAATACCCAGTAGGGTGGATATGTGACTCTGTATTAAGGAGAAAGATAGTAACAATCCGGATCTAGACTCCTAAAAACCATAGTGGGGTCAGGTGCTGGCGTAAATGGGTTCCACGTCCGTGTCGCACCTTGGGCACGGTGACCGTACATGGGTGCATAAACGGCACCCCGCACCACACCAGTCAGCGAAAAGCGCAGATTGCATAGGTTCTAGGGGCATCCGGAGGGTTTCATGCGCTATGCAGAGCTAGCGGACGCCATAGAGGGGTGGCTGGAGGAGATGGGCAGTGGGGGCGTAAGCCGCCGAGATGACGGCGAAGCGTATCCGGAAAGGTGCTATCGCGACGGTATCAACGTAGCCGGCCTATGACGGCGAAACGCCGCCCCACCCAAGTCGCTCCGAGGAGCGGAGCTATGTCGAGACTGTTTGCGCTAGACGGCGGCGATCTAGCCCGCTATCGTTATATAGCTGGCTTCAGGCGCCTCTATGATCTCGGTGGAGAGCGCAGGCGGTCTCGTCAAAATAAAGGCCGTGGTTGCCGGCAGGGAGTACACGGCGTCGGGTCTACGCTCCGACTATCCAGCGGTGGTGGGTCTGTTGTTCATACAGATGCTGAAAGACGGCGTCTCTCTCGACGACGTTTGTAAGGCGGTCAGAGAGGCTCTTCAGCATCTGTAGACCTCCACCGGCTCGCCCACTCTGTGCCCCAGCCTCTCCGCGGCGTTGCCTCCGTTGACGGCTACCTCGAGAAACCCCTCGCTGTTTATCAGAAGGATGGCCTCGCCGGCCTCGGCATAGCCGTACGACTTGAGGAACCTCATCCTATATATTTTCCCCGAGATATTTACACACAGTTTATCGCCGAATTCCGCGATTTCTTTTATAATTTTTTCTCCTATTGAAGTGAAGATGTTCCCAAACCTATCGACATATATCAGCTGGCCCCTTATCGATCCCCCCTCCCTCACGGCCCCGGGCCTCTCGAGCCTCACGTAGTCGGCTATCCTCACCCCGAGGTAGCTGGGGGCGACGCCCTTGGATAGGAGAGCCGCCGCGAAGGCAAACACGTCGCGTCCGTGGAAGGTGCTCGACGCCGATGGCAGCTGCGCCGTTATTCTGTATGCCTCCTCCACTCCGTCCTCCTCGGCGGCGAGGCTCAGCAGGCCGTTGTCAGGCCCCACGAAGAAGTAGCTCCTGGTCCTCAGCAGTATGGGCGCGCGCGACGTGCCGACGCCCGGATCGACGACGGCGACGAAGATGGTCCCCCTCGGGAACCACCTGTAGGCCCTCCACAGCACGAAGGCGCCCGTGCGCACGTCTTGCGGCGGTATCTCGTGCGTTATGTCGACTATGGCGGCCTCCCTATCTATGGAGAGGATCACGGCCTTCATCTCCGCCACGAAGTAGTCCCTGGTCCCGAAGTCGGTGAGGAGCGCTATCATGAGGGCTTGGATCCGCCGCGTTTTATAGAATATCTATAAAGAGCCCATAGGGCCCGCGCGGCCCTCCTCGGCGAGTTGTAGACGGGCACTCTGCCCCTGAGCCTCCTCTCGAGCTCCTTCACGGCGGGCGAGTTCCCGATGCTGACCGCGACGATGGGCTTTCCCCGACTGGCCGCAGCCGTTATGTGGTCGGCCAGCCTCTCGTCGAGGCCGGGGGGATGTATCAGGGCCGCCACGAGCGCCATGTCGAAATAGTCCAACGCGCGCTCCAGCACGTTGGCGAAGTCCTCGTTGGCGGCGCCGCCGGTGAGGTCTATGGGGTTCCCCAGCGAGGCCAGAGGCGGGAGGATCCGCTTGAGCTCATCCTCGAGAGGCTGCGGCGTCTTCGGCACCGAGAGGCCTTGCTCCAGCAGGAAGTCCGTCGCCTGCACGCCGATGCCGCCGGACGACGTCACGACGAGGACGTTGGGCCCCCTGGGCGGGGGCAGGAGGGCCAGGGCCTGCGCCATGTCGAAAAGGTCGATGAGGTCCTCGGCCTCTATTGCCCCCGCCTGTCTGAACAAAGCCCTATAGTAGTCGTAGTTCCCCGCCAGAGCCGCCGTGTGGGATCTGGCGGCCCTCGCGGAATCTGCGCTACGGCCTGCCTTGTACACCAGCAACGGCTTCTCCCGGGAGAACTCCCTAGCGGACCTGAGAAAACCCTCCACCTCCTTGCGCCTTCTGAACCCCTCTAGGTACAGCGCCGCGACCCTCACGTAGTCCAGGCCCCTTAGGAGCTCCAGGATCTCCCCCTCGCCTATGTCGGCCCTGTTGCCGACGTTGACGGCCAGGCCTATGCCCACCCCCTCCGCCGCCGCCCAGTCCAGCACGGCCGTCATGACGGCGCCGCTCTGGCTTATAAAGGCGATGGGCCCTCCGGCGGGTCTCGCGGCCTTCTCCTCGGGGAGGAACATGGTGTCAAGCCCGACCTCCGCGTTGTAGACGCCGACGCAGTTGGGGCCCAGGATGCGCATCCCGTGCTCGCCTGCGGCCCGCACGGCCTCGGCCTCCAGCTCGTAGTTGCCCGCCTCCGCGAAGCCTCCGCTTACCACCACGGCGACCTTGACGCCCTTCTTGCCCGCCTCCTCCAGAACCTTCGGCACCGCCTTAGCCGGCACCGCCACCACCGCCATATCCAAACTGTCCTCCACCTCCAGGATCGATCTGTAGAACTTGGCGCGCCTGCCCTCTATATACCCCTCGCCGTAGTTGGGATTTATTAGGTAGATCCTCCCCCTGAACCGCTTCATCAACTGCGCCGATATCGTGTAGCCTATGGTCCTAGGCTTCGCCGAGGCCCCGATGACGGCGACTGAGCCCGGCGATACGAGCGCCTCGAGCGTCACTGATGCGCCTAACGGGTTTATTTTAACGTTGATTCGGTCGCATGGAGGCGGTGGCCATAGACGGATCCTACGGGGAGGGGGGAGGGCAGATCTTGAGGACGGCCCTCGCGCTGTCCAGCCTGCTCCTGAGGCCGGTGGAGATACACAACATAAGGGCCAAGCGGCGCAACCCAGGCCTGCAGCACCAGCACCTAACGGCCGTGAGGGCCGCGGCCGCGTTGACCGACGCGGACGTCGGCGGGGCCGAGATAGGGTCCACCAGGCTCACGTTCTCTCCGCGCGGCCGTAGATGCGGCGAGTTCTCCTTCGATATAGGGACCGCCGGAAGCGTCGGGCTCGTGATCCAGACGGTGCTGCCCGTGTTGTTGTTCTCGCGGTGTAGATCCAAGGCCGTCATCAGAGGCGGCACCGACGTCCCCATGGCCCCTCCGGTGGACTATATAGCCAACGTCATGTTCAGGCTTCTGGCTCACATGGGCGCGAGGGCCTCCATAAGGCTGATTAAGAGGGGGCACTACCCGAGGGGAGGCGGCTTGGTCGAGCTCGTCGTGGAGCCGGCGGGGCGGCTCGCCCCCGTGTCGTGGAGGGAGCGCGGAAATATAACTAGGATCGCCGGCATTTCGCACGCGGTGAATCTGCCGCGCCACGTGGCCGAGAGGCAGGCCAAGGCGGCTGAGGAGGCCTTGAGGGGGCTGGGCGCGCCGGTCGAGATAGCCGTAGAGCATAGGCAGGACGGCCTAGGGCCCGGCTCGGGCGTGGTCTTGTGGGCGGAGACCGACGGAGGCTTGGTGCTGGGGGCCGACGCCTTGGGCGAGAGGGGCAAGCCCGCCGAGGCGGTCGGCAGAGAGGCCGCGGAGAAGCTCCTGAGGGAGGTAGCGTCGGGCGCCGCCTTGGACGCCCACATGGGCGATATGATCATGCTATACATGGCGTTGGCCGAGGGGCCCAGCGAGGTCGCGGTATCCGAGATCACCTCCCATTCGAGGACCAACGCATACGTAATAGAGAGGTTCCTGCCCGTCAAGTTCTCCCTGGGGGGCGGAAGGCCGGCGACCATCTCGGTGACGGGAATAGGCCTCAGGGCCGGCCCGTGACGGGGTGGAGTATTTATAGGGCTGCGGCCCGGCCCATACGTGAAGAGGCTGAGCTACGCTGATCTGTGAGGAGTGGACGTATGCTGATTTATATAGAGGTTGTGTAGGTCCGTGCGTTTCAATACGCCGTACATATATTCGCCCGAGGAGCTGAGGAGCTACTTCTTCGGACTGTATAAATCCGCCGAGGCTAAAAGCCCCTCGACCGAGCCGGGCTTGGAGAGGCTGAGGCGGCTCGAGGCCGTGAGGATCAAGAAGTCGGCTGGAGGGCTGGCCAGAGCCCTCAGGGAGATGGCCCTCTCCATGCCCTTCGTGGACGACCTCCATCCGTTCTATAGGGAGCTCCTAGAGCTGGGCGTGGGGACGGCCAGATATAAACACGCCCTGGGCAAGGTGGGCAACGCGGCTATGGCCGTCAGATCCATCTCCAGGGAGGCCTTGATGGGCTTGAGGACGGCGTACTCCAAGGAGCAGATATACAGGGTCAGAAGGGCCTACGTAGCGAGGATAGTCGACCTAATAGGCGATCTGGCGCCCGAGCTGGAGGCCGCTAGATCCGCAGCGGCTTTCCTCAGGAGATTGCCCGACATAGACCCGGATCTATTCACCGTGGTGATCGCCGGCGCGCCCAACGTGGGGAAGAGCAGTCTGGTCGGCTGCCTCTCCACGGCGAAGCCCAAGGTCGCCGAGTATCCGTTCACGACCAAGCAGATCCACGTGGGCCATATATTCGTCAGGGGAGATAGGATACAGGTGATAGATACGCCGGGTCTGTTGGATAGGCCGCTCGACGAGATGAACAAGGCCGAGCTCCAAGCCGTCCTAGCGCTGAGATATCTCGCCAAGGTCGTCGTGTTCCTGGTGGACCCCACCCACCACGGCGGCTTCGACCTCTCAATTCAGATGAACATCTTCAATAATATTAAAAATAATTTTGAAATTCCTATAATAATAGCAATAAATAAAATAGATCTAGCCAGCGATGACGATATAAAAAATGTGGAGAAGTTGTTCGGAGGAGGCCATATGAGGATATCCGCCAAGACGTGCTCCGGCGTCGAGGAGCTGAAGGAGAGGATCCTCGAGGAGCACTACGTCCCCTTCGCGCTGCAGAGGCTGAGGCGAGCCGCCGCAGAGAGGTGAGGCTCAGCAGTTCCAGCGCCGGCGATGCGACGCCCCTAATGCCTCCTCATCACTGTGATTACCTGATCGCGGCTAAATTAACTATATCGCCGAGCCTCCTTACCTCGTAGGTGGCGCACCTCTCCGTTGCGGCGACCTCCTCCACATCAGCGCCGCTGTACATGCGCACCGGGAAGTCCATATTGTCCGCAGACAGAGCCCTCAGATCGGCAAGGAAGGCGTCGGCGGCGCCTCCTCTGGCCAAGAGCACGAGCTTGCGCGAGCGTATTCTGGCGTACCTCAGCACTTGTTTAGCCCAGTCGTTCGGCCTATCCCGCGAGTAGTCGACCTCGATTATTATACAGTCGACCTTAGACCCTTCTGCCTTTACGGCCATGAGGAGGCCTTATGGTGTCGTGCGGTATCGGGGTTACGTCCTCAATCCTGCCTATCACGAGGCCGGCTCTGGCCAATGCCCTTATGGCGGCGCTCGCGCCGGGCCCCGGCACCTTCATGCCGTAGCCGCCGGGCCCCCTCACCTTTATATGCACGGCGTTGATCCCCCTCGCCAGAGCCAACTGAGCCGCCTTATAGGCGGCCTGCATGGCGGCCCAGGGCGACGGCTTGTCCTTATCCGCCTTGACCACCTGGCCTCCGCTGACTCTGGCCACGGTCTCCGCGCCCGTCAGATCGGTGATGGTGATAATTGTATTGTTGCTGCTTGAATAGATCCAGGCGATGCCCCAACGTAGTTTCTGGGGCTTGGCCTCCGTGGTTGGCTGTTCGCCGGCAGACACAAAGGGGGTTTTCCCCTCTTTAATATATTTTGCGCCGGTCAGGACTGCGCCCAGCCGGGGGCCTCGGATCCGCTGGCCGATGTAGCTATCGCGGCGACTATCCTCTCGTAGTCTCCCTGAACCCTAAACACCTTAACTCTCGACGACTCGCCGTATATCAGGTGCGCGTCTAGCCCAATCCTCTCGAAAAATCTATAGGCCGCCGCCACGTCCCTGAGGGGCACCTCCTCGCACGTGTAGAGGACTAGGTCTGCGCCTTCCGCGACCAGCCTCTCCTCGCCGTCTGGGCAGCCTCTGACCACGACCAGCCTCACATAAGTCCCCTCGGGCGTATGCCATGTGTTGTGCTCCACGACGGTCCTCACATCCATTACGCCTTCTCCTCGACCTTCTTGGCCGTCTCGGCCTTGAAGGCGACGTAGGATCTGGCCAGGTCGCGCACCACGTCGAAGCCCGTCAAAACGCCGATGAGTCTGCCCTGCTGGTCGAGCACCGCCAGCATCCCGTGTTGCAACAGGCGCCTGGCGGCCTCCCTGGCGCTGAGGGTCGGCGGCACGGACGGCGGCGGGTCGTCGGCTATGTCGAGCGCCGTCAAGGTGCCCGCCTTGGGGTACCTCAATCTGCCCGATCCCTCCTTCCTCAGCCCGCCCTTGGTCACCACGAAGACGCGCTCGCCCCTCAGGCTCTCCTCTATCGGCACCAGCGACAGCTTGCTGTCCACCACCGCGCCCTTTATGTCTCCGCCTTCGGCGACCAGCACGCCGTCCAGCTCGTACTTCTTCATGACGTCGATGACGTGGGATACGCTGTGCATGGGGTTCACCACAGCTATATCCGCAGGCGTCATCAGCTCGGCCACCGTGGCGTCGTCTCTGCCCCTCTCGGCGTATGCCTTGACCAAGTCGTCTCTGGTCACGACGCCGAGGGGCTTGCCGTCTCCGCCCAGCACCAGCACGTAGTCCAGCCCCGACGAGAGCATGGCGTACGCTATCTCCTCGGCGGACGCATCTGCGGCGAGCTTCGGCACATCTATCTTCATGAGCTCCGACGCGGTCCCCTCCTCTCTGAGGACCTTGGCTTGCTCGCCCGGCATTACGCTCTCCTTCAGCACCAGCCTCTTGCCCTTCTGGACCTTCCAATACCCAAGCGACCTCTCGGCAAGATAGAACAACAGGTCGCGCCTTGAGATGAAGCCGACGGTGCCTCCCTCCTCGTTAACCACCGCGACGACGGGGGCCTTGGTCCTGACCATCACGCGCCTTACGTGGGACACGCTGTCCAGAAGGCCCACCGTGGGTATGTCCGCCCTCACGAGCTCGCGGGCTCTGACCCCCGTCGCGAACTTCGCAGGCCTCGCCGCGGTCTCCCTCGGCTTGGCCTCGAGGGGCTCGGAAATAGGCCTCTCGGGCTCCACGTCCTCTCTGCCCTCCTTAGGCCCCTCGAAATACGCCTTGAGGACGTCCCAGACCGTCACGGCGCCGACCGGCCTCCCGTCCTTGTCGACCACCGGCAACACGTACACTCCCAGAGACGCCATGGCGTTGGCGACCTCCTCCACAGGCGTCTTAAGGGTCGCCGCCGGCACGCCGGTGGACTCCAGAGCCCTCACCTCGGGGGGCCGGGACCCCTCAGAAGACCCCCGGCTGGCCCCTCTGCCGAAGATGGGGCGGGGCTCCCTTCTGGGCCTCAGCCATATGGACGACTTCACGAAATCCCACACCGTCAACACGCCCGAAACCACGCCGTCGGCGTTGGTCACCACGACGCCCTCCACCTCGCCGCCCGCGAGCCTCTTCGCCTGTCTCTCCACGGGATCCCCCTCCCCAGCGAGAGCGACGGATTTCCCAAACTCGCTGTACACCGCCGCTACCGACTTGGCCTTAGGCTTCATGCGCCTCACAGCCTCCAGAAGCCCGCGGAGGGTGGCTATGCCCAGATACTTGCCGTCTCTGTCGACCACGACGGCCCCGGGGACCCTCCTCTCCTTGAGCAATCTGTAGAGATCCTCCACGGTTGCATCAGCCTGCACAAACACGGCGTTGTTGACCACGTCGCGCACCCTCCTGTCGTCGGACCTGTCCCTAAGCAGGAGGATCGACTGAGGATATATAGCCCCGTCCACCACGTCGACAAACGCGTTTCTGAACACCGGAAACATGTCGTGGGGGAACTCCCTGAAGTAGCGCCATACGGCCATCAGAGTGTGGGTGGGGACTATCCTCACAGCGGGGAACTCCATCACATCTCTGACGAGCCTTGGGGGCGCGGCCTCGGCGCCCCTCTCTGCGAGCTTCGCCTCCACCTTCTCCATAGAATTCTATGAGGCACTATTATATATACCCATGGACCGGCGACCCGGCGACATACCCTATATATTCATATTTATCGAGTTTTTCTATATATTTATCGAGAAAATTCGAGAAACGTCCATTGAAAGGCCCTACTATTATGTATGATTCATCCTTCATCAAATCTATAGTTTTTGTTATAAATATAACATTTTTTACCTCGAGTTCTTTTAGTATGTTGAATATTTTTCTAGAGAATGTTATGATAAAGCCGCCGTATTTCAGATACAACAGGTACGATATCAGCACCGACTTCGGATCGTCGCCGAGCTCCACCGAGCCCGTGACGCTCGGCCACGAGCTCAACCCGTCTACCAAGTCCCTCAAGATGGGGGCGCCCGGTATCTGGGGGTCTATGCGCTTGGCTCCGCCGGATTTAATGTATGTATATATCTCCTCGAGCACCTCGCGGCCCGAGAAGCCGTAGATCTCCATGACGGCGGCCACGGCCCTCGCCGCCTTGTCGACAGGCACGTCGAACAGATTGGCGGCGATTGAGGGGGCGCCGCGCGGAGATAACACATATGCTCTGGGCAGCCTGCCCGCAATCCTCTCCGCGATCTCGCCCTCCGATATGACCACGAGCGGCGCCTCCATCGACCTCAACTCGGGGAACAGTAGGTATAGATATTCGGCGAGCAGGTCCTCGAACTCCCTCCGCGCCTCCTCCCCAGCCTTGACCGATAGGGGGAGGCACCGGGGGGATCTGCACCGATATAGGATATCGCCTTCCGGCGAAAAGAACACCAAATCGCCGCTCGCGGCGGCGCCTCCGCGGGACAGCGCGTAGAAGGAGCCGGGGCCCTTCGCGACCGCCTTGTGCTTTGCCAAGACCTTCATCGCCTCGGCGGGGCTGGTCGCAGTTGCCGATATTTTCGCCAGGCCGCTCCTGCCGGCCTTAAGTCCGGCGAGATAGCCCAGAGCCGCCGATAGCGCCAAGGCCAAGACCCTGAAAAGGCCCGATATAGGTAGCTCGGCCGCCAAGCCGAACGATGAGAGGGCCAGCGCGATCTGGGGATAGAACGGAGCCAGCAACAGCGAGGAGGCTCCCAACAGCATCGCGAAGGCCTTTATGGAAGGCGCCGCATGTATCAGGAGGATTGCCGCGAGTAGCGACGACGCGGCGGCTATGCTCTCCCTCTCTATGCTTCCATATATTCTGTAGAGCTTCAAAAATATTTTTATTTTATTAAAAAATATGGCAACAAGCAAAATTAGTACTATCAAAATAATATTATGAAATAATATAAACAATATGAGAAGCAACAATAAAAACAACAATAAACGCCTCACGCCCACATATTAAAACACGATGTGATATATATCGACTACCGGCGTGTCGACATCGGCGGCACCGCAAATAGGCCTCGCCGCCCCGCCCCATGAGGCGGCCCGCGGGGCCTTCGGCGGCGTCCGCATCTGGGCGCGTCTGCCGGCCGCCCGGGCTCCGTCTGTATATATATCTGAGATATCGTCCACGTGGTAGTACAGGCCAGGGTGCAGATAGGCATAGTTGGGAAGCCCAACGCCGGCAAGTCCACTTTCTTCGCGGCGGCCACCATGAAGGACGTCAAGATAGGGCCCGTGCCCTTCACTACGGTTGAGCCCAACGTGGGCATCGGCTACGTGCGGAGGGAATGCCCCTGCAGAAGCTTGAGGTGCAACCCCGCGAGCTACTTGGTCCTCGACGGAGTCTGCTACATACCCGTGGAGCTCGTCGACGTGGCGGGCCTGGTGCCGGGCGCCTGGCAGGGGAGGGGGCTCGGCAATCAGTTCCTCGACCACATAAGGAGGGCCCCCGTGTTGATACACATAGTCGACGCGTCGGGGTCCACGGACGAGGAGGGGCGGATAGTCAAGCCTGGCACCAGAAACCCCGTCGAGGATGTCGAGTTCCTAGAGAGGGAGATAGACATGTGGCTGGTCTCTATCGTGAAGAAGGATTGGGACAAGGCGGTGAGGTTCTCCGAGTACGGCAAGAGGCCTCTGGCGGATTTGCTCATGGAGAAGCTGGGCGGACTCGGCTACAAGAAGGGGCAGGTTGAGGACGTGCTCGAATCCACGGGGCTTTCCAAGAAGCCGCCCAGCAGATGGGCCGAGGGCGATTTCCTCGATTTCGTGGGCAGGCTGAGGGCGTATAGGCCCATAGTGATAGCCGCCAACAAGGTGGATCTGCCCGAAGGCGAGGAGGGCTATAGGGCCCTCAAGAAGGCCTTCCCCGACAGAATCGTCGTCCCCACAAGCGCCGAGGCCGAGCTCGCGTTGAGGAGGGCGGCCAACAGGGGACTGATACGCTACAAGCCGGGCGATCCCGACTTCGAGGTCGTGGGCCAGCTGTCGCAGCAACAGCTGGCGGCGCTGGAGAGGGTCAGAGACCTCGTGAAGAGGTTCGGAGGCACCGGCGTGGTCGCCGCCATCAACGCCGCCGTGTTCGACGCGTTGAAATACGTGGTGGTCTACCCCGTCGAGGACGAGCACAAGCTCGCCGACAAGAACGGCAACGTTCTGCCAGACGCGCTGCTGGTACCCGGCGACGCCACGGCCAGAGACGTCGCCTATATGATCCACAGCGAGATAGGGGAGAGGTTCGTCTCGGCCGTGGAGGCCACCACCGGCAGGCGGCTGAGCGCCGAGAGCAAGGTGAGGGACGGACTCATCCTGAAGATAATCACGCGGTGAGACGCCGCGGAGCCGCGCCCCCGCGAGGCGCGCAGAAGCAACGATGCGGCGGAGAGGCCGCAGGGCTATGTGGCAGGCCCGACGGAGGGATGAGCCGCCGTCTTCACTGAAGCGATCTGCCCCTCAACAGCTTTACCCAGGCGTTACGCCTTATGAAATCGGGCGCCCCTTCGGCGGGCCCCGGCGCCTCCACGGCCTTGCCCTCGGCTGTCTGCCTGCCGTCTAGGAGCTTCTCCAGCCTCTCCAAGACGTACTCGAGCCTTTTGACCAGAGGCTCCAGGCCGTCTGTGCGCGGCGTCGGCGGGGAGGCGGCGAAGCTGTAAACAAGGGACGAGCTGGGCATGGGCATAACTACGGCGTAGTAGCTGTAGCTCTGCTGGGGAATCCCTCCCTCGTCGTCGCCGTCCTGCGACTCGGAGAACCTCCTGTACTTCGAAAGCGCCTTGTAGACCGTGTTTATGGATATGCCCAGCCTATTGGCTATGTCCCTGGGCCTCAAGCCGTTGTTGTAGAGCTCCACCACGCGTTGCTCTGTCGCCGTGAGCTTCACGTCGCAATGTATCAGAGGGTTAATTAAAGGTGTTGAGGTATTACGCGCAGGGCCGGCGCGCAGATCCGTCTTATCAGAGATATGTGATCCCGCGGTTGGATATTTATAATTTTATAAAATTTTAATAATCACTATAATAACAAAGAAAAATGGTCCTAAATCAATAAAAACCATACAATATATCCTAAAACAACTAGAGAGGTACTTGTGAGGTTAGCGCCCAGCGGAGCCCATCGGCCCACGCCTTCCGCCGTACCGCTCAATCCACGATATTGGCGTGAGTGGCGAGGATTAACAAAATATTAAAAATATTAAGCGGAAAAAAGCATTGCGATTTAATAAATTTCGGAACCGTCTAGAGGTACGTGGAATTTCTTTATCACCTCTCTCCAAGGACCCGCCTTCAGTTGTACATCAACATGACCCCCGTGGGGCGGACTTATTGATATCTCGTTTCCCACAGGCACTGCACTAAGGTTTACAATTGCCGATATCGTATTTGCAAACACCTTATCGATCACTATATCCCTCCTCCTATCCGCTCCACCCATGGGTTCTCCGCATGTACCCCCATAAATATACCCCCCACACCCCCTCCACGTCCCCGGCAAGGTGGGATGTGAGGCATCTTGAAGTTCTAAGTTACTGGCGCAAGACACACTTCCATACTATAACTAGACGGCGGAGCTCTGCGGACAAGCTTCCGTCGCGCACTCCGGCTTTCTTCAACGTAACACTAAACTTCGCGGGTAAAGCAACCGTGTCTAATCAGCACAGAGGTAAGTTACCATAGCACGATGAATACTAGACCTTGGCCGTGTCTACGAAACAGGTGACGAAGATGGGCTACCGGCTGAGACGATATTCGGAGCGTCCGCTGGCGCAGAGCCCTGGTACTGCTACCGCTTCCGCCCTTCAGGTATTTCATCGCTTGCCGGTCACAAGCCCAGCAGTCAAAGCGAGGCTACCTTTTCACCAAGCCTACCACGAGACCCAATATAAACGCCAACGTAAGTTGCGGCGCAGTCTTCGCCCGGGTTAGGATCTCGCTGAACAGCCCAGTGGCTGTGTCCACCATTTGGGGGAGAACGGACGTAAAAGGCGGCAGATTTAAAGCTCCCAGAGCCGCCGCCACAGCCGCGATAGCTAGAAGGAGGACAACAGCCTCTATCAGCCTCCGCAACAACATGCCGACCAAGACGCCGAGTACAAAAACTCCCGCCACCTCTCCCACATCCCGAATAATTCCGGGAGCGCTCACGCCCAAGTCGGCAGACACATGGTTGGATTGTACGAAGCGGTAAATACCCCCCTAGGGGGCCGCGTAAATACCATCACAGCGGCAATCTCCCATTTATATTTTGTTGAAAAATATATTTCATATAAAAGATCTTGCTAGTATTTTTATAATTGGTGACGGTTCTAGGATGTATCGTACAGTCTTGAGTGGGGACCCGCCCTTAAGGGGACCGTCAACGACCGCTCTAATCCCTCCTGTTACGCCGAATTTGATACTCCAGTCCCTGAAAATTTTTGGGGCTTGTCTCAGTATACACTTGAATATATCGTCCTCGCAGACGACGTCATACTCTACGTTTCTGCTTCTGCACCACGTCTCGTTATCGCAGACCCTCTGCTCGGTTTCGCACTGCTTGCCCTTCATGCAGTGGTCGCGGTATGCCAGCGCAACCTTTCCCAAATAATCGGGATCGAGGTACTTACAGAGACCTAGGTCTTTCCACGACCCCTCGCACTTCGGTGACTTCTCCTCGCGGGCATATATGTAGTCTCTGATAGGCTCATATGGAACTGCTATAAGTTGCGCCGCGTTGTACGGCAACGCTACGGCACCTGAGTTCCACCTCCAATTCTCTATCTCCTTCTCGACCAATTCTACCAATCTACGACAACCTATGGCCCCATTAGAAGAGTTATCTTGTCCGCTCTCTTTACTCCCTTTATCTATTCTAATCTTTGCACCTCCCCTGAACCAATAGAGCTCGGGAGTCAGGGCGACATCGCACATTTCCCCAATATAGGCCAACAGGTGCTTGAGTGGCTCTATCATGCCCACCAATTCGGTGGAGTACTCCATATGAGACGCGCCCCTGACGATCTCGACTAAGATCCTTCTTCTATCTTCTTGATTTGACAAGAAGTCTAGGGGAACCGCGTAACCGTCCAAACAATCTACAAAAACCACGTATTTTCCCAGTAACGGGTTGATCACTCTCTGAATAAGTCGGTAGTTCGTCTTAGTGTTGTAAGCAATGCTCATGAGCATCGCAAGCGCTTGTTCTACCTTCCCTGATTCCTTGGATCCTTTCACATGCGTAAGCATGGTAAGCTAGAAATGTATGTATAAAAATGATATTTTTCTCTAAATAAACTAAGAAGAATAAATTTACAATAATTAATACAGTAAATTAAATCTCATGAGATAAATGTAGCCGAATTAATTCGGGATCTTGAAAACGGCCGAATTAATTCAGGCGATTGAAAGCTTAAAAAATGGGCAGGGTTAGGCCTTGGCTTGGCGATAAATCATCGCTGAAAGGGTTGCGTGCGATATAAGCGATAGTATTTTAAGGAACAGGGGGTTTGCTAGGAGATACAACATTGCAGAGAAGAGAAATATAAACACGACAGTCCTGCCGAATTGTCTCGTCAATGGTGTGAATACTTGTCGTGCTGTCCACAGAATAAGAACTATGGAGAACAGCTCCCAAAGGATAGCTTCCCAAGACCAGACCCCGAATCTATATATCAAGCTCGCCCAGACGAGCCACGGGAGGCTGGCCAGCGACAACGCCGCCGCCTTCCTTTCCACTCTTAAAGCCGGAATGGCTACAGGTCGCGGGGGCGGCGAAGGCGGCGACGGTGGCGGCGTCACCCAGTCCTTGCGCTCTGTCTGTCCTCGGCCGCCGGGAGGACCTGTCAGGACCTGGGTGCAGTCTAGCCTATCTCCCTCTATGCATATGCAACCTAGGCTTCTGGCGCACTGCAGGTGGTATACAGAGCCGCAGGTGGGGCATCTTACAAACTCGCCGTGTATTGGATGCCGGCAGTACCGGCAGATGGGGGCGGCGGGTTGCTCAACCATGAGTGGG
>JGI20129J51889_1000178_pt1 | contig 16455 bp, 20 predicted proteins | sample MonGeyMetagenome_FD_51889 | JGI IMG/M metagenome (IMG submission 51889)
GTGGATTTACTCACTAAGGCAAGCGACCAAAGGGCTAGGGCTGAGGCGCTAGCGGAAAGGGCATTCCTAAGGAGCGTAGGTGGTGGTTGCCACGTACCTGTTGGGGGTGTAGCGATAAGTAATGACGATAAGCTCGAATTCATAGCGGGTATTGCAAGTGTTGATGGACGTAGGAAGAGGGTCATAAGGGTCTCGGGACCCTTGAGCGATCCAGAGGGTGTAGGTATTAAAGCAGCTAAGGAATTACTATCGGGTTGGGACAACTAAACAAATTAAATCCATCGTGGGGCCCGGTTGTATTTAGATGAAAACATGGAATTAATTAGGAACATGACTATCTCAATCATTGGTTTTTTGAAAATCGGGGTAGTACGCACGCACCTAATTTAAGGGATAATGGGGTTTAGGGTATTGATCGGAAATATCGAGGATGAGTACACTAAAAGAGCTCATCTCCAGAGACAGCAATGCCAGAGCTGTGTGTCTCAGGCTAGTTAGCGGCATAATGAGGAAAGCTATTAACTTGAGAAAATGCTTGGTTATCCCGTGTTCAATAGGTTGTGGGATGAGGTTATGAAGAGTAGGGTATGGCAGGATGAGGATAAGCTTTACAGGTTACTAGGTAGACTAAAGTGATTGCGAGCCTCACGTGATGATGGGCATGCCAAGTGCCGCGGCTATTAACGAGGTTGTTATTGGTATTGCTAGGTTATCCTCTATGCCGTAAGCTTCGGCTAATGCGGCGGTTACGGTTATTGCGAGCGTGCCTATTAGCCGGCCCGTAATTAGGTATAGTACTAGGGCTAGGGATGCCATGCCTATCAACGCCCCCTCCATGGTCGCATTACTAAATGGCAGCTTGACCCTACCCATTAATACACCGCCTAGTGCGCTCATTGTGTCGTATATTATTAATGACATTATGCCATAAATTACGTAATTACCCACCAACAATTGGCTCAACAACACGCCTATGGCGCCCATTAAAATGCCTAAGTAACCACTCCTCCTTTCGTAATCCCTCTCCACCGTTTCGAGAAGATCCTTAAATGTCTTCTCAAGCCTTATTAATCCATCCTCAACGGTCTCGAGAAATATTACGGAACCGATTGGGGACTTCGACAATTGCTGCAATATGGATTTCCTAACGCTCGTGATTGCGTCAATAATTACGAGCGTTATTATTGGCCTCTTGACCTGTACCGCATATATAATCGATGCGCCGAGCGCTATTACTGTGAAGTATAGCGTATTCGTTAAGCCGTAGTTGCTCAGGTCGATTATGAACGGTATTATTAGGAATACCGACAATACCACGTGGATTAATTTCCTAAGGGCTACGGCCTTAAGCTGTTCTATCCGACCCAAAGTTGACACCTATTATGTAAACTAACAAAGGCTCTCCTTTCTTTAACCTATCCACAAGCTCCCTATTTAGATCAGCAGCGGCCTTATTGGCCTTTATCATCAATGTCGCATCATCGACATAGTCACTCCTCCTAATTATTAACTTAGTATTACTACTCAACGTAAGCCTTGACGACCCGAGCCCAACAACGTAGTCGAAGTACTCACCGACCGAGAATACCGCAATAACTATGGAGCCATCCCTCCTAATGATACTTTTGAGCCTTAGATCCAGGTCTGATAACGCCTTATTGGCCTTTATGCCCACGATACAGTCACCCCTAGGCGTTAGGTATTCATCCTTTGTTAACTCTATGGTTGACCTATGCGTAGCCCTTACGTTGACATGGCCCCAAGCCCTGATTACGTCGATAGCGACTTCGACCATTGCGTTAAACTTAATCGTAAGCCAGGGTATATAAGGTATTCTCCGTGATTGGTTATTAACGATGATGCAACCATGGACGCGTAAAAACTTAATTATTCCTTATTTAACAACTTGGTGATGGACGTTGAGGAGAAATTATCATTAATAATGAGGTATCCCACGGAGGAGGTCCTCACGGTTGATGAGCTGAGGCAGTACCTGGAGAGCGGGGCTAAGTTGAGGCATTACATTGGCTTCGAAATAAGTGGTTATATACACATTGGTACTGGCATAGTGAGTTTATCCAAGGTTGTTGACCTACAAAGGGCTGGTGTGGAAGTATCAATACTCCTTGCCGACATTCACTCCTGGCTGAATAATAAGCTTGGTGGTGATTTGGACACGATAAGGAAGGTCGCCAACACATACTATGTAGAGACCTTCAAGAAGGTCATCGAACTACTTGGCGGAGATCCAGGCAGTGTTAGGTTCCTAATGGCTAGCGACTTATACCATAATAATGATGAGTATTGGTACTTAATACTCGACCTGGCCAGGATTACGAACCTGTCAGATATTAGGCATAGCCTAACCATACTGGGTAGAAAGATGGGTGAGTCGGTGCCGATGTCCTGGCTTGTGTATCCGCTGCTTCAGGTTGCTGATGTGTTCGTGATAGGGTCCCACATAGCCCATGGAGGTATTGATCAAAGGAAGGCCTATGTGTTGGCTAGGGAGGTTGCGCTGAAGACTAAGTTTTACCCATTGATGCTTAATGGTGAGAGGGTTAAGCCAATAGCCCTATTCCACAGCCTAATCCCAGCGCTCAACATAACCGGCAAGGAGTCCAAGGAGGAATTGAGTGAGATGAAGATGAGCAAGTCCTTACCTGACACGGCAATTTTCCTACACGATGCGGCGGAGGAGATCAGGCAAAAGATACTGAAGGCCTACTGCCCACCAAGGGAGGTCACCATGAACCCAGTCATGGAGTTAGCCCACCTATTCGCATTTAGGGAGCGCAGGAGTAAACCATTTGTGATAGAGAGACCGCAGCAGTACGGTGGTGGTCGTATGGAGTTCTGGACCTTTGAGGAGCTAACGAAAGCCTATAGCGAAGGTAAGGTTCACCCACTGGACTTGAAGAATGCGGTTGCTGAGGAGGTGATTAACTACCTAGACCCAATAATTAAGTGGTTTCATGGAGGTCCAGGGACTCGCCTACTAGAGGATATGAGTAACATTATGAGGATCACAAGGTAACCTTATTTCATTAACGACTTAAGCAACTCATTAATTCTACCAGGCTCTATCAAGGATAACTCCTGCGCAATACCAATCACGGCCTTAACGAAGGCCCCTGGTCTCTTAAGGGCTGCGGTCATTATGGCGTCTATATGGTTATCATAATCGTTCACAGTAACACCTAACCCACCTAATAGATTTAATGCGTAATCTAGGCTTTTGTCGATCATCATGTGTAGAATGTGCGATGCAGCACTCAAGGCCTTAACCTTACCTTTAACGTACCTTCTATATGCTTCGTCGTAAATCAGTAAAGCATCACTTATTGTTAAGCCCTCCCTAATTGCTTCGTATATGCTCTCCGAAAGCATTTTTGCGCTAAGCATGCCCATTACTATCCCACCACCTGTCATTGGTTTCACAAAACCCGCCGCGTCACCGATCACTGCTACATTGCCTGCAACAACATGTTCAGGGGAGCCACCAATTATTATCCTGCCCCCAAATGGTTTATAGTGCTCTGCACCAACCATTTTTAGTAGCTCTGTGAACTTAACCCACGTGTTTGAGCTATCTGCAATGCCGATCCTGAACTCGTGGTAATCCCTCGGTACTATCCACGCAAAGAAATGCTCACTCAACTTCCTATCAAAAATAACCACGATCTCGTCATCACCCCTAGGCATCAGGTCACTCGTAATGTATGATTTAGTGTCGGTTTGCACACCATAAACATAGCTGGGATTCCATGGAATTAACCCTCTACCTAATCTACCACTGGCTCCCTCTGCGATCACGGCGAGTTCATAGGGTAACTGCCTCGATTTGGTCCTTATATTCTTCGAAGTAATCTCAACAACACCTTCACCAAGTACTAATGATGAACTACCCAACTCATCGGCAAGGTTATACTCAAGACCGGGTCTATCGACCATGGCTATCACCCTCCTCTTAAAATCAAAGGTTATGCTATGGTTCTCAAGATCCGTTATTCTCACGTACCTATAGGTATTTATGATTGGCGGCGAAACATTAAGCACCTTTAGCGAATCAGCATTAACGAGGCCTGTGCAGTGTGGCGGTAATCCGAGTGCCTTATCCTCCTCAAAAACCGTCACGTTAATTACCCTACTTAATTCACGGGCTAGGTAGAGGCCGCTAGGTCCTGCACCGATTATGATTGCGTCGCTTATGCTCACTGGGCTTTGCCTAAGAATTAACAATTTAATAATAGTTTAGCCTTTAATCTCGAAATGACCCTCAACTATACAAAGGCCATTGCGGACCCGGTGCTTGGGTGGATTAGGCTTACTGATGATGAGGCTAGGTTTGTGGACTCCTGCAAATACATACAACGATTAAGGTACGTGCATCAACTCGGGTTTACGTACATGGTATACCCATCAGCGCGTTATAGCAGGTTTGAGCACTCACTCGGTGCCCTGCAGGTTGTTACACTCATGTTTGAGAGGTTGATGAGGCAGGAAAATGTTCGTGAAATATTGATGGATCTTGGTAAGCGCGTGGGTCTTGACACAGAGGATGAGTTATTACTTCACATGAGGATCACGGCACTACTCCATGACCTCGGTCATCTACCATTCTCACACGTGTTCGAGGGCGTGTTTGGGCAGGGCATTGACCCATTAATAAGCAATTGCAGTGGGGATGCTCACGAGGCATCCCTGGGTATGGTCCTTAAGGGTCCCTTTAAGGAGCATGAGGTTATAACTTACTTCATACTCACGAATAATGACGAGTTTAGGAAGGTAACTAAGGAGATAATGCCCCATATAGACCTGCGCATCGTGAAGGCGTTACTACATATGGATATTGTGGGTAAATTGATGAAGGTGATGCCCCAATACGTAGAGGTAATTGGTCAGGAGGATAGGGAATTTCTTAAATCACTGGGTGAGGATACGTTAAAGCCACTTAACATACTAAAGAGCCTAGTCTCAGGTGACTTAGATGCCGATAGGATTGAGTATATACTCAGGGATTCATACATGACAGGGGCAAGTGTTGGTTCAACAATTAGTATTAGTGATGTGGAGAGGATATTCGATAATATGAAGATTATGACTAATGACGGTAATTACACAATAGCATTCGATGAGAAGGCTAGGGCCAACCTTGAAGGTTTCGTAATAGCTAGGTTCAACACGTACAAGCTCGTTTACCTGCATCATAAGGTTGTACTCTTTAATACGCTGGCTAGGAATTTAATGAGTGAGCTTCTGAGGCATTATGAGGAGCTTAATGATGAAATCAAAAACTACCTATGCCTCCTCTACCGTTTCTCCGTAGGGCTATTGAAGGATTACGACGTTATGTACATAATAGATGATTACCTAATATCGTTATTACTGAGGAATAGGGAGTACCTGACTAATAAGATAAGGGGTATTTCCAAGTACCTAGAGCCCCTGGTTACTAGGAGCACCGTTTATAAGGCATTGTGGAAGAGGGACTTCGAGTTCATAGACCTGGTCAGTAGGCAAGGTATTAATCTCGAGTTAATAAACGATGTCCTTCCCTACCTACTAAGTAAGGGTGAGGTCAGGGATAAGGTTCTTCAGGCATTTTATGAAAAGCTACGTGAAAAATTGCGCGAAGCATCAATACCCTGCTTAAGCGGGTTCATCAATGATGATCTAACCTCCTCAATAATAATAGGCTATAGAACCTTCGAACCAGAAACCAGGTTGCACATAATGCATGGTAATAAATTGGTTGATATAAATAAGTTATCGCCATTGGCCGCATCCGTTACAGAAGCATGGAAGAGATCGCCACACATATTCGCGTTCATTGATGTAACAAGGATGAGAAATTGCATCAATAGTTATGATAGCACGGTCTTTGATAGCATTAAGAGTATAGTCATTGTCTCACTTAATGAATCGTTAAGGGAGCTTGGTGATGTCGTTAATAAGTATCTCGAAGGCTCTCAGGTAGCGAATACCATCCTCACTTAAGGTTATCTTATCTCCGTCAATAGCTACTATGTCAAGTAAGTAAATCATGTAGTTGTTTGCGTTGTTGGGGTAATTAACGGCATGTGTGTATTGCATAACCTTAGTGATTAAGTTGGGAAATTCCATTACGTTGATGCCTCCAGTCCTTTGGAGCTCTTTTGCGATCATGGCCTTGAGAATAAATAGGCTGGGTACGTTGTCTAGGCCCATCATTAGTAGATCACGGTAACCTGCTTATTAAGCTAATGATTAAGTAAGTGAACTAGTATTAGCCAAAACTTTCATTTAATTAAAATAGATATACTGGATACTTACTAATTAGCCTTGGACCGCTCTCCGTGACCAATATCGTGTCTTCAATCCTAACACCACCAACACCCTTAATGTAAACGCCAGGCTCTATCGTTATTACAAAATTGGCTCTTAACTCTTCACTACTAGATGGTCCTATGACAGGTTTCTCATGAACTTCGATACCAACCCCATGCCCCGTACTATGTATATAATACGAGCTATACCCATACTCAGAAAGTACCTTCCTAGCTACTGAATCAACCTCGCTGGCCTTAACGCCAGGTTTCACATAATTAACAGCCTTCCTATAGGCCTCAAGTACCGCGAGGGCCATGTCTCTCAATTCCTTACTAACCTGACCAACAGCTATTGTTCGAGTCATGTCAGTACAGTACAGGTGGTACCTGGCGCCAACATCTATTGTCACAAATTCACCCCTCCTAATGACCCTATTCGTAAACACGTGATGCGGGTAGGCCCCATTAGGTCCTGAGGCCACTATGGGTTTAAAGGCGACATCATCAGCACCACCATCTATCATTTCCCTGTAAAGCATAGCCGCAATCTCATTCTCTCTCCTTCCCTCAAGGCCGACCTTAAGGACCTTATCGAGGGAGTCCTCGGTTATTTTGCTCGCCTCCTCAATAAGCCTTACCTCATCCTCATCCTTGACCTCCCTAACACCCAAAACCCTATCATTAATATTGATGGTCTTAATGCCAACGGACCCAAGCTCCTTAGCCACGGGCGAGTCGGTATTGTCAATACCAACAATATTATTAGGCTTAAGTCCAAGCTCCTTAAGCAAGTAATCACCTAACCCCTTCGATACAAACAACACCTCATCACTCCTTCTCTGTGGCACTTCAACAGTCGAGTAACCAATAAGTCTAGCCTCATTACCCACGATATCCTGAACCCTTTGGAAATCGAGCCTTGGAACTATCAATGTTGTATCCAGCGATCTATCAATCACAAGCATCAATCCACTATCAATCCCTGTGAAGTACGAAATATTGGTTCCGTCTAGTACTACGATGATGTCCAGACTTAACTCGTCAAATAAATTTGCTATTTTTCTAACCCTATTGTTGATCAAGCCCACGGCATAATTAAAAGTTACACATTTTTAAATTGCTTCCTTAAACTTAAAACCAATGATTAACTGGAGCCTTGAGTCTGAGGATGCTGTATTAAGCACGTATGTATATAGGTACTCAGTGCTTGGTAAGACTATAGAGGTTCGGGCGGTTCTTGATAAGGCAATTAATAAATTTAAGTTGAGGTTCGTATCAATAAAGCCATCGGATGAGAATGAGGTATCGCTACTCACAATACTCACACCACACTTTAGGTTCACGATAGATTACATACCCAGTGATAAAATCGTAATGATATATCCAAGCCCAGAGACTGAGCTATTTGATGATCTTAGGTCGATAAGCACGTATATTGATTCGTTAATAGCGCTGATAATCGAGGTACTGAGTTACTCAAGTAATCCATTATTAAAATCAGAAATTAACTATGAATTACTATCGAGGGGTTGGATACTTGACCTAGGCGAATCGGCAACGAGCATGTTTAAGGTCTATGATACTAAGGTTGGGATAATGAGGGTTAATGTTGAACTTGAGCATCACCAATTAGAGCTTGGCAAGGTCAAGGTGGATATACTAATCAGAGCAATAACGGCGTTGAACTGCATAGTTAATTCCCTAGCTAGTAAGGGGTTTACTGAATCTATAATTTATGATGATCTCGGTATCGCGCACCTTATCGGGGAGTTTCCAAGCCTTGGTATATTAACCCTGATAGCCGATAAGATTGACGGTATAATCAATGACGTTGTTAAATCCTGCTCTCAATGAGTAACCAGGATCTATATTATATGGCTAGGTATTATGTGCAGTGTAACTTATAAATAGTCTGGGTTCATTACTGTTAAGTATGGTTTTTGCAGGTTCCTATGATTACTACGTGGTGATCGCGATAGCCTTCATCCAATTAACAGTGCTGGCATCATTAATTTATCAAATATTCAGCGAATCGAGAAAACATATGGAGAAGGAGCAGGAATACCCTAAAAGCCCTGGGTCATCATCCGTGAGACAATTAGAATTTGATACACCCAATAATAAACTACAAAGGATCATAGACGTTAATACATCAATAAAGAACATAAATGAAGACGAGGTTAAGGTATTATCATTCTTACTAAGTAAGGGTGGTGAGGCGTATCAGGCGGAGATCGCTAGGGAGCTTGGGCTTCCTAAGAGCACGGTCTCTAGGATAATTAGGAGGCTTTACGAGAAGGGCTTGATCACGGTTAGGAGGGTTAGTAGGTTTAGTTATGTCCAGGTTACGGACATGGATTATGTAAATGACATAGTCAGTAAACTACGTTACGATCAATCTTGAGCGTAGTCTATCAACGATATTGTCGACAACATCCCTACTTATGGAGCCATAAGGTCCTTCACCCATGGTCTTTGCCACAGCAACAGCGTTAGAGTAAATAAAGGACCAGGTTAAATCATCCCCCTTACCCATTAGGTGCGTCATTGTGCATGTAAGCACATCACCAGCGCCAGTGGGATCCTTAGCATCAACAATGCCACTAGTTAGAACCTGGATCCTTTTACCGTTATGCATCATTATTGAGCCACGGTGACCCATCGACAGTATAATCACCTTATTTGGAAATTTACTAACTATGGAGTTAAGTACCTGAAGATCTGCATCGTCAATACTGATTTTAAGTAGGTCGGCATTTTCTAGTATTCTAATTAAATCATCCATGTTTATTGCCGTACTTACATAACCATCACTATCAAACACCCTAGTAAAACCCTGTAAATCAACACCCAGAGTGTCCACGTGCTCCCTGATATGTCTAAGCATGTCAATACTAACCTCCCTGGCAATCGGATTCACAGTCACAATGCTGGGTAAATCATCCAAATCCTCAAGCGTGAAATCCCTACACCTGGATAATAACCTCAATACTCTCTTACCATCATCGAGATACGTTATTTCATACGAGGTAGTATTGCAGTCATTGATAATGCGAATTCTATGGGTAGGTATTTCCCTCTCGATATACTGGTTTATGTACTCATTGAAGTCCATGCCAGCAACGGTTATGGGCAGCACATCAATACCCACCTGCCTTAAATAAAATGAGCAGTATGTCGGAGCTCCGCCTGGCGATCGCCAGGACTTTAAACCCTTCCTTATCAAATCGATCGCCACATGCCCAATGACGCCAAGCACATTACGATTACAGCACTATATTAATAAGCATTAATATTGATGAAGCCCTAACGCACAGCGTTAGATGTGGCTATTCTTTACACCTAATGCTAGGTTGCTTGGTATGAAGATATCGAGTATGGTCTTCACAGAATGACCAATTCTACCTAGCCTAACATCATTTATAATCCTCGACATCCTCAATAATGACATTATCATCCCAACGAACTGCTCAACGGCCTCTATGGTCGAGATTAGGGAAATCCTAACCTCATCACCGCTAGTCTCCCTAATAATTACAATACCATCCCTAACATAGACTCTTACCCTACCTCTAACGTACTCCCTATACCCGGGTAACTTGATATTACCACTAACCACAAGCTTTAGATATGCAGTATAGATCATGAAGCTTGATCTAATGTAATTCCTCAACACAGACTCAGCCACACTCAACACGTCGCTAATCCCATTACCAGAAAGACTTATGCCTCTCAGGAATTCCTCATTAACACGATACCTAACATACGATGCCCTACCATCCCTAATACTTAATTCATAAAGTGCCAACTCATCACCAAGTAGGGCATATACGTCCATACTCAAGGTACCACCCCAGGTTATTGGTTCAATGGGCTTGTCACTCACATAAGCACCTTGGTGGGGGAGAATAATTACGTAATTATTCCCGCCCTCGCAAGACGCTAAAAAATCCAAATACTTACCCCTATGTACAATACATAAAGCATCATTACCCAACCTAAGAGTCAATAATGGATGCCTCCTTGTTAGCAATAACTTAGGTAGCACGTATCATCATCTATACGATAAATAAATACTTAATACTTATAATCTAAGGAATTAGCCACTCGCGTAGAGACGGTGGAGAGGTCGATAATTTAAGCGATGGTTATTGGCCATGGAGTATAAGTCCTGGGTTATCAATTACGTGACCCGCTTAAGAAAAACTAATGATCCATACCTCTCGAGGATATCAGCTATTAGACCGAGGTAACCATCACTCCTGCTGGAAAAACCCACCACCCTAACGTCCTTATCACTCAATCTAATGTAATGATCAAGGTCAAACCTAATTATGACCTCCCTGGGCCCAAAGACCACCTTAAACTTGACCCTATTCTCAACAAGTCTCCTCACGGCATCCGCGGTCACGGATAACTGCTTAGGCGTTGGTTTACCCTTAGGGCTTCTTTTGCGTAGCTCGCTGAGCTCCTTCTTAGTCTCCTCATCCTTAATTTTCACGATACCTTTAACATCATCAACTAGTATGTAATCGCCCTGATAATCAACAACCTCGAAATTCTCTACATTATTAACCATACTTATCAACTCATTAATAGACACTTGCCTAGTCATTATTATTACGGGGAGGTGACAGGGTTTATATGCATTTCATTAACCTACTCCGACTTAATCAACGATAAGTAGCGCTTATACCTACTGTCATGAGTTGCCAAATGCCTAATCGCATCCTCCAAACTAAAGAATAGGGCGCCGCACTCCTTACCATCCTTACCCCTATACTTACACCTTATATGTGCAGCTTCGCCCTCATACACAATCTCAAGAACAGACCTTAAATCTCCAGGTATTTCTGGGAATGTACCACTCATACTAACCTGAATAATTACGATTTAGAACCTACTTATAAATGGTGTGTCTCGGTATTTACGGCCTTACACGCCTTTAATGATGTGATGTACGTGATTGGTTATCGTGCGTTGTTAGTTAAACATTTATTAATTAGTTACTTAATGATGTGATGACCTAGATGGTTAGCCAGAGGGATGTTAGGGATGTATTATTATCGGTACCCCATTATAGCCTAAATCCCTACATAAATAAGTGCCCTAGTTGTGGATCAATAATGCTAATTGACGGCGAGTGGGTTAGGGAGGATAATAGGCACAGGGTTAAGCTTATTGAGAGGTCACTAACATGCCCAAACTGCAAGGTTAGGATAAGGCAATACGTGTACCTACAGTAACGAGGGCACGCCCCTATGTATCCCGACGAGATACAACGATTAATGGATAGGGCCTCGTCGTACATGTTCATATCAGCCATGACGGCCTTAGTATCGGTAATACTAGTGGTTATGGCGGCAAATTTCCTATCAAATGAATTACCACCATCAATAGCCGTTAAGTACTTTCAAATACTCTCATTCCCCGGGTTGAATGCTGTGACGGGTCTCATAGCCCTATCCTCAATAATGGCCGTGATTGGCGGGTTCGTGGTTTACATGGCAAGGTCAAGCCTGAATAGGAGGGAGTTCAGAGGTTTAGTATCGATAATAACCACTGGACTTATCTTCCTGGCAATAGCGCTTCTCTCGTCAGTCGGCATTTACTTTGTTTATCAGTACTACGTAGGTTCACCTGTGATGCTAGGACCATTACTACTAGGTACCTCATCGCTATTCACATCAATAATACTACTAGCCACATCATTAGTACTGACGTACTTATCATTAACGATGTCCAAGGAGTTAGGAAGGAGGTATAAACCACGTGGGGTTAGGAGACAACGCCCACCACCTCCACCACCTCCAACCTAACTTATCCCTATATCAATATCAAGTAATAATTTAGTAAAGTGTTGCGTACGTACTCCGACGTTAAAAGATTTATATATCAATTTAAATTGGGCACGGTGTATGCCGAAATCCGTAGTTGTAATAGGTGATTCGCCAATACCAGATAGGCCGAGCAGGGACTTGGTTATTTACGCAAGAGACGCTGGTTTAAATGCAACCTATATGCCGATCTCGCGAATATCGGTCAAGGTTGACAAGGAGGGGTCATTCACCGTAATTAGAGATAAGCCGTTTAAGGTCGATGGGGTTTTCCTTAGGAGCCTGGGCGTACTTATCGACGTTGAGACATTCTTCAGGAGAGCCATAACAATCAGGATGCTTGAGGATGGTGGTACAATCGTGATAAACCCACTAGATGGATTATTAAAGACTAGGAACAAACTGGAGACCACGGTTATACTCAAGAACAGGGGGTTACCCGTACCCGATACCGTAGGTACTGAGGACATATTGTACGCCTACGATGTTGCCAAAAGCATGAAGGAGGTCGTGATTAAGCCATTACAGGGATCAAGAGGTTATGGTGCAGTTAAGGTTGATGATGCCGATGTTGCGTTCCAAATAATGAGGACATTGCTCACGTTTAAGAAGCCGATATATCTACAAAGGTATATTGAGAAGCCAAACCGCGACATAAGAGTAATGGTCATTGACGGGGAAGTCTTTGGATGCATGGTGAGGGTTGCGCCGAATGGTCAGTGGAAGACCAATGTTGCCCAGGGTGCGGTGGGTAAGCCATGTGTTAATATTGATAGGGCGGTCATGGAACTCGCAATAAAATCCGTAGAATCCCTCGGCCTAATTTACGGTGGTGTTGACATTGGCGAGGGTAAGGACGGTTACGTGATATTCGAGGTCAACGGTTCACCTGACTGGGCAGAGTTAACCGCAGTGACCGGTAGAAACCCAGCAAAGGCCCTTGTTGCCTCGATGATTAAGAGATTGAAATCTTAATCGCGTAAGGTTTATTTTACCACCTAATTCGATAATTCTGCAGTGACTAGGTGGTTAATTCGTTGTGATAGGTGCGGTACGGAATCCACACTAAACGTAGGCTTCGACCTAACGAACCTAGGCAGTAAGCTGTACATATACTGTGAGCATTGCAGGAGGAATACTGAGCATACCGTGCTTGGTTATTACGATGACGACACCGGCGAGTTCACGCCCTTCGAGAAGGCACTATCAATTAAGTATAAGTCGTTATAGTTAGTAGCAATCTTTCTCGAGCTCCATCCTTAGGGAAAGCAATTCAGACCTGGTCTTCCTCAATTGGTTAAGTAGCTCCTCAATGCCAGATAATTCCCTCTTCTCATCATCGCCGAGATCGCCAACCACCTGCTTAATCATTAACTCACCCTTCCTCTTCTCGGCATCGCCTATCTTCCTATCCAACTCCGCGATTAGGTCGTTTATAGAGCCAACCTTGTCGTTACACTGCCTTATCCACTTAACCCTCTCCCTCTCGAGCCTCTCCCTAATGTCCCTATACAAGTCCTCCTTAATACCACCCTGGAGAAGCAAGTCGCTGAGTCTATTCAATTTGTCCACTATGTCCCTAAGCCTCTCCCTAATACTGGCAACCTCATTCCTAAGGGTACTCACAATACTTGCATATTCGTCATTAAACCTCTGGAAAACCACCTTATCGGCCATAAACACGGCACCAACCTCATTAACGTTAAATTCCTTAGTACTGCCATCGCCCATTCTCACTATTATGGATATGGGCTTAAGGTCATTCTTACTAAGCTTTATACCGTCAACCGTACCGATGACTCTACCGTCACCTAGAGTAACTGGTTTACCCACGTACCTCTTAAACCTCTTCTCTACTGATTTCGGAGAATTAAAGAATTTAAATATCATCAATCTCACGACTAAACTACAATATAAATAGATAATCCATAATGCACTACTGTATTGAGATAGGTATTACATAATCACTAAGCAAGGTGCAATATAATCAATGAAAAAGTATACGTTGCTTCCAATAAACGAAACATTTTAACTATGTATTAATTGATGTACTTGTTTCTCATATCTTTACCCTTATTTCCCCACGGCTCTTTCCAAAGCGATATATTTATAAATATGCGTTCTGAAGATGTTTATGTATGGTAAAGCTAGAGGATCTGGCTAAGAAGGAATACGAAGTTGAAGGACACAAGTTGAAGCCTACGAAGGTTTGGAAGGTGCAGCCTAAGGGTAGGAAGGGTTTTGTGATGGCGTTGTTCAAGACGCCAGATGGTAAGACTGTTAGGAAGGTAATAGCGAAGGTAGACGAACAAGGAAACATAATAACCTAAACAAAACAAAAACAAACCAAAAATCAAAATTAAAAACAATCCCTTTATTTTTATTTCAGCACCCTTAGGCAAAATAAAGTATTAATACTAACATCGTCACTACCTCATTAGTAACTATGAATTGTTGGCTTAGTATAACCAGGGACTGTGCAGAACCCTGCCGTTGCTCAAGTCAGCATCCATTAATGCTAAGTTTAAATCCTGGAATAGAGAGTGGGGACATTATAATAATTGCAGAGGAGACAGGTGTGCCATGTTGTATAGCCGTGGTGCATGGTATTAATAGCCCTAGTGAAAACAGGGTTTATGTATATCTAAGTGATTGTAAAGATCCCAATATCCTCAGCGAGAGTTCGAGAACTATGGTTGTAAGAATTGCAAAATCCACCAATCTCGTAGAATCAATAATAAATATTGATTTGAAACTATGTAGATGAAAATATAATACTTAAAAAGAAGGGAGGCGAAATATTTGTTTACTATGAGGAAGGAGCAGGGTCGTGTACTTAGGAGAAGCAATATTAGATGGCTTGTGGTTGGTTTATTGTTCCTCGCGATAACGTTCAACTATACAGATAGGGAGATCTGGGTACTGACGGAACCTGCATTTTCAGTGTCATTTGGATGGTCAAGACCAGGTGCTCCCTTATCACATCTTGCATTGGCTAATATAGGTCTGATATTATTTATATGGTCTTTATCCTATGCAATCTTTAACTTTCCTGGTGGGTGGATTACTGATAAATTGGGTATTAGAAAGGCAATGGCTGTATTCTTTGGATTGTGGTCCACATTTACGGCATTTACGGCGGCTACGTTCAACTTCTTATCAATGGCTATAGTGAGAGGCCTAATGGGCGCTTCTGAGGGTCCCGTGTGGCCCATAAACTCAAAAGCTAGTAAGAATTGGGCTAGTGTGAAGGATCCTTCAAAGGCATTTACGTGGGCCGGGTCTGGCCAGGCCATAGGGCCAATAATAGGCTTAGCAGGTGGTGCAGCCCTTTATTCACTATTAGGTTGGAGAGGGGTATTCATATTCTTTGGTGTCTTAGGTGTAATACTTGCTGTTGTGTGGTATTTCGTGGTTAGGGATAATCCGGAAAAGCATCCATGGGTTAATGAGGCAGAACTTAAATATATTCAGGAAGGTAAGGTTTTACCTACAGAACCTGTTTTAAACTCGGGCGATGCTTGGAAAATAGCATTACGTATTGTGTTCACAACCCAGGCAGGCATTGGCGTTCTCTTAACATTCATCTCCTTTGGATACATACTCTACACATTCCTGTACTGGCTACCTCCATTAATGTATGGTGCCTTTGTCCACTCTGTCACAAAATCCGGTTATTACTCAGCAGCAATTGATACGGCACTTTTCGTGGGCTTCGTAGCATCGGGGCCATTTAATGATTGGTTAGTTGCACGCTTTGGTAAGGTTATGGGTAGGAGACTTGGTTCTATCGTACCAATGGCATTGATGATCGTTTTTGTTGGTTTATCGTACTTCACAGGTACGGCTCATGAATTATTACCAACAGCGTTATTATTAGCAACGGCTGCGGGACTTATGAATCTTACGGTTGGTTCATACGCAGTTAATGGTTTTGATATAGCACCGCCAGGAACAACAGCAACAGTGTATGGCATATACAACGGTATACTAAATCTAATGGGCGCATTCAACTCGATAATAGTGAGTTACCTATTCATTAAGTATGGACCATTCATCGGATTCGCAAGCGCCGTATTCTTTATGGCACTATTTCTAGCAGGATACTTAATATTCATAAGAGAGAGTACATGGAAAAGGGCTGTTGAGTACGGCTATAAACTAGTCAATGAGGCCGTAAATAGAGACCATAAATAATTTTACTTCAACGGTAATAGTATTTATATTAAAATCAAATAGAATTTTTCAAGAATTTAGCGGCCCCGGTGGGATTCGAACCCACGACCTACGGCTCCGAAGGCCACAAT
>JGI20129J51889_1000157_pt1 | contig 16179 bp, 20 predicted proteins | sample MonGeyMetagenome_FD_51889 | JGI IMG/M metagenome (IMG submission 51889)
ACTAGCCATTAGGAACCTAACACTGCCTGGATCTCCGCCAAGTAGTTCGATGACCTTCTTGAAGGTCTCTACATAGTATGTGTTGGCGACCTTCCTTATCGTGTCCAAATCACCACCAAGCTTATTATTCAGCCAGGAGTGAATGTCGGCAAGGAGTATTGATACTTCCACACCAGCCCTTTGTAGGTCAACAACCTTGGATAAACTCACTATGCCAGTACCAATGTGTATATAACCACTTATTTCGAAGCCAATGTAATGCCTCAACTTAGCCCCGCTCTCCAGGTACTGCCTCAGCTCATCAACCGTGAGGACCTCCTCCGTGGGATACCTCATTATTAACGATAGCCTCTCCTCAACATCCATCACCAACACTATTAGGGTTAAAATAATAAGTTTTATTGTGATGCAGACCATGAATTTATCGAAACAACGTGCTTCGGTAAGTAACGTAATAAGGTTTAATTTATTTTACATTAAGCGGGCAGTGATGGTTAATGTCGCCGTGGATTTAATAAAGGCATGGGGTCATGCTAATGTCAGGGCTACGCATAAGACTACGATTGAGGTAACTAAGGATGAGTACCTAACGCCGAGGGGTGATTGTATCGTAGGTATTAGAGCCGACAAGGCATTGTCAGAACTCGATCCTGGACTTAGAAGTATTATCAGTAAGGATGGGTCTATTGTGATTGTGATTTTCTCTGTTGGTGATTACTTCGACTATGTTGTTGGCATGGGTTCTTCAAGGTTGACGTTGAGTAGCGATGAGAAGTTGATAATTAGGAGGAGTGAGTATGTTGATGATGCAACACTGATGATAAGGGCCAGTAAGGCTGCCGCGGGCTTAAGTAGAGAGCTCGTAGATAGGTTAAAGAGGGGGGAACCTTTACTAGTTTATATCGTAGGTGTTGACCTTGAGCAGGATAGAGGCACTTAAGGCTATGGCCCTTAGGAAGTTAATCCACGTGGTATTATCCGTATTCCTAGTAATACCATTCATAATTAACCTAAGCACATACGGATTAACAAACACGCTGTACTTCACAATAATAACCCTGGGAGTTTCGGTAATATACGTAATCCAGGTCAAAAGACCCATAATAACAATAATGCTCCTTGACGCACTCACCAGCGCAAGGAGATCAATACTCCAACAAATGATGAAGTCACCAATCAGTTCCGCAATACCCTTCGAAATACTGGATGATGGATTAATAAGGCTTGAGAGGACGGTTAAGGACCTACTCGAGAGTGTGGAGAGGGATTACGAGAGGAGGGGCGGTTACTTAGGCATACTCATGGGAGCCCTGGGCGTGTTAATAAGCCAGTTATTGACTGGTAATTACGTCATATATGGTATAATATCGATAATAGTGTACGACACAATGAGCGCACTTGGTGGTGTGCTGGTAGGTAGGGTTAGGTTGCCATTCACCAATGCAACCATGGAGGGAACACTTATTGGCATGTTATCACTAGCCCTGGTATTGTACGTAATCACAGGGCAATTAATAGGCACCTTAGCAATAACAGTAACCGCCGCATTAGCCGAGGCTTACGGCCTAGAGGATAACCTGGCGATACCGATCGCCACATCATTAATAGCCATGGCACTGGGAATGCCGATAATCACGTGAAACTAGCGATCACTTACGTCGGCCTAGCAATCTATAAAGTTTGTCTTCATCCTGCCAGGCCCTACTCTTCATAACCTCATCCCATAACCTATTGAACACGGGATAACCAAGCATTTTCTCAAGAGCCCACTCCCTAGCGAATGTACCATCCTTAATCTCCTTAATAGCTTTCCTCATTAAACCCTTGACTTCATCAGTAATGTAACGAGGACCCCATGTCAAATGCCCATACTGACTAGTTGTTGAATGACCCTTTAACTGTGCAAAGAGCCCCTTCTCAACGATAGCCCTTGCTATTGCCACCAACTCGCCCGAGGCCCACAGCTCTAGCATTGCCGCCTCTGGGGATACGCCGTTCTCAATAAGTACGTTGTAGGCCTCAGCTAGTAGGAATAGGAATGCACCAGCCCAGGTATGCTCGCTAAACAAGTCCGTAATAGTCTCTTCCTCAAAGCTTGACTCAACAGCCACACCACCAGGTCTACCAATGGCCCCTATCGCCTTTGAGTAGGCCAGTGCGTAATCCCAGGCCTTACCGCTGTAGTCGTTGGAGACCCCTATAAGGACGGGAAAGCCCTTATTGTTTAGGAAGTTTTCCCTAACACCCTCACCAATCATTCTCGGCGCGACCATTATTACATCAACGTCTCTAGGTGGCTTTATGAAGCCGTAAAAGACGTTGTAGCCACTTAGGAATATCACTATTTTACCTGGGGATAAATTCGGTTGAATATCCTTAACCCACACCTCAGGTTGTACCTCATCTGGTATTGCCATAACTATCACATTACCTAGTTTCACGGCTTCGGGTATTGAATGTACGGTAAAACCAAGGTCTCTAGCTCTCTTAGCGTACTCATCCTCGATATTTCCAATCAATACCCTAAACCCACCATCCCTTAAATTAAGCGCTTGGGCACTGCCTTGGTTTCCAAAACCAATTATTGATATCACCATATTCCTGATTAATTCCATATTTCCATCAAAGTATAACTTGGCCACAGGTAAGTAATCTTTTATCTTGTATAAATTACTTATATGAAACCTGTATGAAAAGTATTAACAACAGGACAGTAAACTTGCCCTTTAAGAGTAAGATAAAAGTAAAATAGATACAATCTCGATAAAAGGGTGAAGGTAACATTCGAGATTCTTACGAAACCCATTAAAGGCGAGGGGGTATTACTGATCTCCTCTCTGCCCTGAAGGGCGAGACCCGTTATTTCTTTTGTCACCTACTCCACCCTGCCAATAATTCGTTAGCTGCCTTAATCCCCACATTCTCTGGATTATCTGGTGAACCTAAGACCCTTATTATCCTCTTTCTACGTCCATCGATATCCGCGATGCCAGCTATAAACTCGAGGTTATGACCATCGTGTATTGCAACGCCGCCAACGGGTACATGGCAACCACCACCCACGCTCCTTAGGAAAGCCCTTTCAGCGAGCGCCTCAATTCTAGCCCTGGGATCGCTTGCCTTAGTGAGTAAATCCACGAGGTCTGTGTCCTTCTCGCGCGCAACGATGGCTACTATGCCCTGCCCAGGCGCTGGAGGTAATACGTCGAGCGGTATTCGCCAGTACTTAATACCTACTTTCCTATGGTCTTCAAATAATCTAGTAAGACCTGCCTCGGCCACGATTATAGCATCGTATTGGCCATTGATTAATTTATTCACCCTTGTATCCACATTGCCCCTAATAACGTCTATCGCTAAGTCACGTCTCACATTAAGTAGGAACGCCCTACGTCTAACACTTGATGTACCAACCCTGGCACCGCTGGGTAATGACGCTAAGTCGTTTGGGCCGTCATTCCTTGTGACCAATACGTCATAGGGTGGATCCCTAGGTGAGAACCCAGCCAGTACTAGGCCAGGGCTTATTTCGCTGGGTAGGTCCTTAAGGCTGTGTACAGCAATGTCAGCCTCATTCCTTAGTAATGCCAGGTTAACCTCCTTTTCGAAAATCCCCTTAACACCGATTGCGTAGAGCGGTTTGTCCTGAACAATATCGCCTGTTGTTTTTACAATAACTATTTCAAATTGGATGTTGGGCTCAATCCTCCTTATCATATCCATCACAATCCCCGTCTGTATCAGTGATAGCTTACTGCCCCTTGTTGCAATCCTAATCCTCATTACAATAATTCATACAAATACCTCTTATTAAGTAAAACTTAGTGTCTTAGCAAATTCCCTATACTTACTAAAGGAATCACTACATATCACGCCTAAAGCACCGTGGGAGGATAGGTAATGCCTTATTTTCTCAATCGCCTCCACCGCTGGGCATGATTTAATTATCGCCTTAATAATATCCGCATCCTCACCACTAATGCCCAGTTTGTTATTTACGATTTCATCGATGTAATCATCATCAGGTGGTAACACGGTCACCACGGCATCAACGTTATCCTTTATGAAACTCTCATCAATTAACCACGGGCTACTACTCTCAAAAACCACAGTGATGTGCTTAGCTCTAGCATTATTGACTAGGTTATGTATATGATCTAGGTTCTCGCTGAGTGCATTTTCGAGGTTTGGTACGTGAATTATAGCATTATCTACTATAAACGCTTTTGGATCTGCGTAATTAATGATCTGCAAATTGAGGTGTTTAGCCACGTAATTTATGAGGGCTGTTTTCCCAGATCTTGGAGGTCCTATTACCAATATTGTCGACATGTACTTAAGACCCAAATTTGCAAGCATATCCCTAAGCCTAATTGATGAGTCCAGGTAATCAATTAACTTAGACTTAACACTCATGTTTATTAAGTCAATTGGGTCTAGCGTTACCGTAACCTCCCTAACCACATGTTTGTCCACGCCAGACCTCTTGCTTTCCACCTCAATAGTTGATGGTTGTTTCTTAGGTGCCTGCTTTGTTGTGTGTTCCTCCATAGTATCATTAACGTTAGGTACTGCACTACGAATTATGACGTTATCAGTATTCTTATTGACGACTTCATTGGAATTATCGCTAATGATAGGTCTGGGTGAGGGGTTCTTAATATCTACCTGAGAATTTGGTCTTGTCGCATCCTCAATAGTGGTAATTGCGTTATTGCCTAGGGTTGACTGTGCTGCGTTCTCATTTATTTGTTTCAGTTGCTGATTTAATTGCTCGCTTTTATCGTAATAATAAAGGGTCTCAATGCCGTACTTCCTTAATTTATTGACTAAATTATTATTAATATTTATAAAGATTACATTAGATTTCATTTGCTCGGCGTAATTTATTAATTCACGAATAACGCCCTTACTTATATGACTTGACGTTAAAACCAGCAGGGATTTCTCATGGGATCTAACGAACCACCTAACATCCTCCGGTATGTATTCTATATCGTCTCCCCTAACTATGAAACCCTTAGTTCTGGTTACTCCAAACAATACCCTACTGATTATGTCCAACTTATCTTGTGGTAATTCTGCACGTAATGCTATTACCCTGGACTTCGAGATCACATCTATAGCGTTACTTATGAATTCCAAATCTTCGCTAGGTAACTTCTTAGCCCAATGACCATACTCCGTGATAACCAGGGGGTCTGTGATTGGTATTATTGTTGGTGTCCTCTTCCCCTTATCAATGAATGATGCAATACTTCCTCTATTAAGTGATACCTCATCGATCACGTAGCCTATGGATCCCGTGATTATTGAACCCAATAAAAATAGGGGAGTTATTTCGGAACTCCCTATCATGGGTAATACATAAAGTATGGCTGTGGCTAATACGGGGGGTATAAAGTTCGTGAGTAGGCGGATTATTTTTCCGTTAAGATTTACCTGGGTGATGGTGGTGATTAAGTACTTACTTACTACCGGTGGTATGACTACCACAATGATCATCAATAGGTATAACGATGCATTGATTAGGTTACCATAACCTACACTTAACGATAGCGGTTCATTGGAGAGTATGGATTCGATACCATGAATAAAGTTTAGGTTCGATATTGATACCCTAATTACTGGCACCCATTTGATGCCCATGAATGCGGCTGCGATGACATAGAGTAGTAATAGCAGTGTGAATACAACGGCAGATCTAATGCTGTACCCCTTAATTGATGGGATTGTGGATAATGGTATAGATAACCAATAAAGTGGTGTGAAAAGAAGTGTCCATGATATGAGCGCCACGTCATTAATGACACCAGCCTCCGTTATTAAGTACGTGAGCAGTAATAATGGCATTATTAATAATGATGCATGGCCTAGCGAAACTATGAAGATGAGTATTACGTACGTTATTAAAACGGCTGAGGATAGACCATACCTAGTAAGTATTGATGCCGTGAGTACCATTATTAGGAGCAGTATGAAGACGTAGATGGGTATTATTGGAAATACAAAATAGAGTAGTATTGCCGCTACCGTGTCCATTAACGCATAAAACATGTTCCTCATTACGTTCTGTTTCACATAATGAAAACAACGAAACATTATATAAACCAGTTTCCTCTTAATAATTGAAAGAGAGAAACAAAAAAGAAACCAAGAGAAACCTCAATAACATATTACCTTAAGCATTAATCTAAAATTAATAAGAGTGTCAATGTTGTAGTTGAGCTGAACCGAGTCTAGTAATTAGCGTAAAGTCGTAAAATAACTACCTATAGATCAAAACCAGCCCTATGAGTCCCGTTTTAATCTTAGGACATCAACCCATGGATTATCACGGATGAAGTCTGGTACCTGGAATTCATTGTCAGATTGTTCATCACGCGTTTGTATATTATCCTGGCAGTTAATATTACTCCTTCTCTCAAGTTCCTCCACCTTATCGATCAATTTACTAATCAATTCCTTTAATGCCTTCAATTCCTTCATCAACTCACCCTGATATATAAGGTCGGAATAATTATTAAGCGATGAATCGGGGACGTAGTTTGTTATTATTGATAATTTTACATTGAATATATAATTACCGTAATCACTATTAGACGAGTAGGAATTATCCTCAGCCTTAGGATTAGTGGTGCCATGATCATTATACATCTGCGACACGGTTTGCTCGCCATTCTTCATGGTAAAGGACCTATACTTAGAAATTGCCTTATACACCGTGTTTACGGATATGCCCAACTTCTGGGCTATCTCCTTGGGCTTTAATCCATCATTAAAGTAAAGCTTAGCGGCTAGCTCCTCGGTTTTCGTAAGCTTACTTGACATTAACATTAATTATCTAATCGCGATAAAAATCAAGTTATGCTCTTAAATTAATAAAATATGTAAATATCACTTGCGCATATACGATAAATAAGTAATGCATTTAAGCATGCCCAATGAACGAGCCTTGATGAACATAAAGGCCACAATAGCCGTCCATGGAGGGGCAGGTAGTATGGGTTATTTCATAAACGAGGAGCATAGGCAAAGGTACCTTAGGGGATTAATTAATGCCGTTAATGCCGGTTTGGAAGCTGCGAGGAGGGGTAATGCCTTGGATATGGTTGTTGAGGCGGTGTCCGTGATGGAGTTTGATGGATCATACGATGCGGGCAAGGGCTCGGTACTGAACCTCTTCGGTGAGGTTGAGCAGGACGCTGGTATCATGTTTGGCAAGGACTTAAGCGTTGGTGCCGTCGCCGCTGTTAGGCATGTGATTAATACAATAAGGCTTGCCAGGTTAGTTATGGAGAAGACGGACCACGTACTTATTGTTGGTGATGGGGCTGAGGAGCTTGCTAAGCAGTTCAATCTTTGGGTACCATCTACGGAGTTGATCAATGAAAATAAGATCAATAGGTATAATTCATTAATTAGGAGTTTACGTACACGCTACGAAAGAAATACCGAACTTGCAAGAAGGTTTAGTTTAATGGGCACGGTTGGTGCTGTGGCACTGGATAGAGATGGTAATTTAGCTGCAGCGACATCAACAGGTGGTACGATACTTAAGTGGCCAGGTAGGGTTGGTGATTCCCCTCTACCCGGGGCTGGCTACTGGGCTGAGAATGGTGTCTGCGCCGTATCCGCCACAGGCATTGGGGAGTTCATTATTAGGGCTATGGCATCATTAAGGGTTGCCAATCTGGTGAGGGACGGCGTTAGTATTGGTGATGCCGTTAGGCAGGTTGTGGATTATGTCACGAAATTGTTCGGACCTGGCAATATTGGGTTAATAGCTATCGACAAGGTTGGTAATGTCGCCTCAGCATTTAACACCGAGGTTATGGGAAGGGCATGGAGCAGGGAGGACATGGGTAGGGTTGTGATTGCCCACTTCGCTGCGGATCAATTCCCTTAGGGAAGGAACCTCCCTATAAACTCATTTATTTCCTTCCCAAGCCTCACCGCCCGCTCCCTGAGCGCGTAATAATCCCTGGATTTTTCATAAATTAACCTGCCATTAACGAGCACCAAATCCACACTTGAACCATCTACCGAATAGACTATGTTTGATAATAGGTTGTCTGTCCTTAAGGGTTGGAGTTGCGGATTTTTAGAATCCAGGAGTACAACATCGGCCACACAACCCCTATCTAGGCATCCACCCCTTAGACCCAGTATTGTGTAACCGTTGATTGTCGCTGCCCTAAACACATGATGTGCCTTGATGCCAACGTCCCAGTAAGAGTGTCTCTGGAGGAGTACTGCCATTTTCATTTCCCTAAACATGTCCAGGGAATTGTTGCTGGCAGGCCCATCGGTGCCTATGCCTATGATCACGCCCATATCCATCAATTCTCTCATTGGGAAATGGCCCGCGGTTGCCAACTTCATGTTTGATGTGGGTGCGTGAATGACCTTTGCACCAGCCTTCGCTATGATCCCTAATTCCCAATTTGTGACCCAACCGAGGTGCACCAGCTGTAAATTGCTCGAGATCAGACCTAGTGCGTTTAAGTACTCAACTGGGAATACGCCATGTTTACTCTTAATTTCATAAACCTCATCCCTAGTCTCGGACGCGTGAATATGGATTGGCAGGTTAAGTTCATCACTCAATTCTTTAATCCTCAATAACGTATCTCTACCTACAGTATAGACACTGTGAACGTTTATTATAGGCCTTATTAATTGCGAACTAGCGTACTCACTGGCGAAATTCCTAAGCTCATTCTCAACCTGCTTGGGATCCCTCATTGTGTCCATGAATGGGGGTCCAAGTGCTGCCCTTAATCCATACTTAAGCACAACCTCTGCTGTGGCTTGTGGGTAGAAGTATTGGTCTATGAATGCTGTGGTACCGCTCATTATCATCTCTATTATCGATAATTCGCTAGCCGCCGAAACGATGTTATAATTCAGCTCCTTCTCAACATTCCAGATCTTACTTAGCCAAAGCGGTAGCTCTGCGTCATCAAAGAAGCCTCTGAATAACGACATTGGTGTGTGCGTATGCGCATTCACAAGGCCTGGCATTAGTATGTGATCTTTACAGTCAATATTCTCGAACCCACGTGAGTACGCACCCTCACCAATACCTGCTATTAAGCCGTCCTCAATAACCACAGTAGCATTCTTAATTATTCGTAACTCGTCATTAATCCAGGATATCGCGTAATCGCAGTCCTTAAGTACGTAACCCATGCCCAATCACTGAACCTTAGGTTTAGTTTTAATGGACTTAATTATGTATACCCAGGAATACTCACCAAGCCTCCTGACCTCACCATCCTCAACCACCAACTCGTACCTAAACAATGGTGCATCCACCACAAACGTTTCGCCCTCCCCACCCTCAAGTGCAGGGTTGAAGCCGTACTTCAACGCGGAGTTTATTAGTTCCTCAATATCGTTGATTCCCAGGACCTTACCGAGGAGCTTTGGGTTCAGGCCCATGGTGCTTATTGAGGTTAGTATGAAACGAAATCCATGCCTATACAGGTCCCTAAGGTAGTTAACCTGGTTCTTTCTCCACAGCGGCGAGTATACCCTGAGGTCAACGTCCTTAGCGACTATGTTTATCATCATCCTCTGGTAATCCGAAAGCAGTGCGCCAGTCACGATGCCCTCAATGCCGAAATCTCTCTTAATACTAATGAGGGCATTCCTCAAATCAATGAGTTCTAAATCCTTAACACCGCTGGTATAGTAGATCACCTGGGGTATGCCGAGAGCCTCCGCTTGATACTTGGTCCACTCAATGTTTGGATAGTGAAACATCCATGAATCAGTCCTCCCAGGCCTTAGTGTTAGCAAGCAAGCCACGTTGAAACCCTTAAGCACAGCCCAGTGCAGCGCGTAGGTTGAATCCTTCCCACCAGAGAATAGGGAACAAACCCTCACCAAAAGCAGTAAGGTTTTTCGTGATTTAAAACCCTATTTTAAGACAGCCTGTTCGTGGGCGGTTTGGTCAGTAAGATTTTTATATAATAATTAAGTCCATGGCTGGTATGTCATCTGGTGAGGGTGAGGCGTGGGAGTTTCCTGAGGATTGGGAGTATAGCGGTGGTGTTCCAGAGAGGTTGCTAAGGATAAGGGCCAAGTGCCCATATTGCGGACACACCTTCGAGGTCGAGATAGGGGAGTCCTGGTATAACATGGGCATCTCAATAACATGCCCAAAGTGTGGTAAGCAATTCTCGGTAAGCATGTATGGAGAAGTTCTAGGGGAGGTAAAGAGAAGCGGCAAATCAAGTAAATGAAATCAAGAATAAAAATGAACCATCATACATAATACGTATGAATAATAATTGTATAGAAAATATAATTAATCTACTAGCGTCGGCATACTCCATAATAATGATTGAACATTACATGATATTGCTACTGATAATAAAGGCCAGAAATAATGTGAATTTACAAGACCAACTCCTAAACTTAGTAAGGGATCACCTCGATAAAGAAAAGAGATTGATTGAAACAGCCAGATTGAATGATTGCGTAAGTAATGATTTAGCCAATACGATTAGCGAGTTTATAAGTAATATTAATAATGGATTATTAATGGTAAGTGACCCCGAGTTTGTGAGCAGTTATATAAGTAATTTCACAGACGCGTTGAGGATTATTGCTAAGTATATGGTGAACCATGAAGAGTTAGCGTCAAAGGTTATGACCGAGTTACAGAGGGTTGTGCGCGATGGGATGAAGATTTTGATGTAATATGTGGTTAAATTTTTACTTACGATAAGAATTGGGGCGGAACCTGTGCCAGATTCCTCTTTATTGCCTCAACACTATCAAGGAACTTCTTCCTCTGCTCCTCATTGAGCTTAAGCTCTATTATCTTCTCCACACCATTCTTACCAAGCACAACAGGCACCTCGGCGAAGACGTCCCTAACGCCATACTCACCATCGAGATAGACCGAAGCCTCAAAAACCCTCTTCCTATCCCTCTTTATTGAATCCACCATCATTGCTAAACCTGCAGCCGGACCCCAATTACTACTGAATCCTCTTAAACTCGTTATCTCTGCGCCGGCTTGCACGGTCTTCTTAACGATATCATCATACTGATCCTTAGTTATGAACTCCGTGAGTGGCTTTCCATATATGAACGAGGCCTCGGGTACAGGGTACATGTTTTCACCGTGCTGTCCAAGTACGACTGGTATTATCGACTCTGGGGCTATACCGACAAGTAAAGAGGCATAGTAAGCCATCCTGTTAGAATCAAGCACTCCACTGAACCCAATCACCCTATTCCTTGGGAAGCCTAGTTTCTTGTACAGAACGTACACCATGGCGTCCAGCGGGTTTGTCGTTATTATAACTATCGAGTTTGGTGCATACCTCTTTATCTGTTCGGCTATTGAAGCAACGATCTCCGCATTCTTACCTGCCAATTCCTCCCTAGTCATGCCAGGCTTTCTGGCTAAACCCGCCGTGACTATTACTAAGTCACTGCCCTCCATATCCTTATAATCATTACTACCCCTATACCTAACGGATTTACCTAAAATTGCCGCTGCATGATTTAAATCAACAGCCTCACCCTGGGGTAGATTCTTTATTACATCTATAAGGACGACCTCATTATCCACCTCGAAAAACAGTAGAGCGAAGGCTGTAGTTGCGCCAACACGCCCACTACCTATTATCGTGATCATACCCGACCCATTAATACGCAGATTAATACTTTATTTAAGCTTTAACTGCCTACAATACTAAATCAATTATATTACATAATAATCACGAATGATAAAGAGATGAAAGGTTTTCCGTAAGGATAATACAATATCAACATTTAATAATGGAAAACCCAGATGCCTTCCTTAGCCTATTCATAATTGCCAAACCGATGCCCCTCTCCTCGATGCCCTCGGCAATACCAATATCAACGTTAACCCTATCAAGATTCCTAAGTGAGTCGAAGAGATTAGTGGCTATAGTGTATGGATTTCCTCTGTAGCCTAGTAATATTATCGGTAACTCACTAATCTCGGTATACCTCGTGGATAATAGCTCGGCGGTTTCCTTGGTGATTAACAGGGCAACCCTCATACCCTTATTTAGATAATCAACGGTGGTGTCGTGAATCGTCTTAACTAGCATGTCGTAATCGCCGCATTCAACAATGAGCAGCCTGGTGCGTGGAGCATAGTGCCTATACTTCATACCTGGCGCCAAGGCTGCGTCGGCCTCACCAAGACCTCTGGCGAATTCAGGCACTACTATGTCCGTGCCAAATAGGGATCTTAATTCCTCAAGTGTGAACGGCCCAGGTCTTAGCAGTACTGGTGGGTTTCTAGTTACGTCCACTATTGTAGATTCAACGCCGAAGAACGTAGATCCTGCATCGAGTAGTACCATGTCGATATTATCATTCTTATAATCCTCGATTATGTGCTCAGCGAGTGTTGGGCTTGGTCTACCTGACTTATTAGCGCTAGGTGCAGCTATGGGTGTTCCCGAGTACTTAATTAGCATTAGTGCGACGGGGTGTGCTGGGGATCTGACCGCCACCGTGTTACGACCACCAGTCGCCTCTTTAGGAACATCGGGAGACCTTGGCAGTATTAATGTTAATGGTCCAGGCCATGCCCTATTGACGACCTGCCACACTATGTCAGGTATGTCTATTGCGACCTTACCTAATTCATCAATGCTAGATACGTGAACAATCAATGGGTTGTCAGGGGGTCTACCCTTAGCCTTAAAGACCTTTAAGCAGGCATTGGCGTTAAATGTATCCGCTCCTAAACCATACACTGTCTCCGTTGGGAAGGCAACCAGGTCTCCACGTTTAATGTAGTCGCTAGCAATCCTTATGGCTTCTGGGCTTGGGTTTATCGGATCAACCCTATATACCCTAAGCATACCTAACGACAGCCTACACTATGACTTTGACTTTAAAATCCCTACCTAATGAAGATAATCCGAACTCCGTAAGAGCACGTGTAACATCAATCACCAAGCTAGTTAGATTTTTAAATGACCCTCCGTGACACTGTTGGTGATTACTGATGGTAGTGTCAAACGAGGAACTAGCAAATAATGAACAAGCCGTGGAAAGCGAGGAACCAATATTCAAGACCAATCTACCTAATGATAAAGTTAAGGAATTAATTGAAATACTTCGTAATGTATATGACCCAGAAATACCAATAAATGTGTATGACCTAGGCCTCATATACGAGGTTACAATGGGTGACGATAAGGTTGTGCACGTCAAAATGACCCTAACCGCCGTGGGATGTCCACTCTCGGAGAACCTCGGTTATCAGGTTGGTGCGGCAATACAGCAGGCAATACCTGACGCTAAGGATATAGAGATTGATGTCGTGTTTGATCCGCCATGGACACCGCTGAAAATGACCAGACTTGGTCGTGAGATGTTTAAGGCAATTTATGGCTATGACATCGTGGAGCAATGGCTCAAGACACAGAATGAACAGCAAATCAGTCAAAATCAACAGGAAGATACAACTGCGTGATTATTAAGTAACCACACTTTATTTGCAAATAAAGATTTTAAAAGGTGTATTTAGAATAGAAAATGTGCTCTCAACAACAAATAACGCTACGCCAGGAAAAACCCTCAGCGAGATCGTTAGATCGAAATTAGGCGAAATACTAGAGTCTAGCGATTTCATTAAATTCGTCGCATTAGTTACAATGGATGGGTTCACGATATCGTCGGCCATGAGGGACAATATTAACGTAAACCCAAAGTGGTTAGGAGCCCTTATAGTATCATCAATAAAGAACCTAGAGGGTAATATAAGAAAGGCCCTTGGTAATGCATCTCTGTCAGAGCTCGTTATATCACTCGGTCAGGATATGTTGATAATAAAGTCCATGGGTAAATTAGCATTATTGATTATTGCCGACAAATCATTGGGTATTGACTTCATAATGTATGAGGTTGAGGAAGGTTTACGGGATTTAATGATTAGTTTAGGATTAAGTAATAATAGTTTTTAATTCTAAATAAATCAATTGTCACTATTATCCTCAGCAGCTATGCTATTTAATGATTCCATCAGTGCCGCGGATGTTAGGTTCTCAACCAGTTGCTTTGACCTCTCGTAGTAAGCATTTATGAGCTGTAATAGTTTTTGCTTAACGTAATCTATGGGCTTTGTGTAGTAAACATACGTGTAGCCACCGTTCTTAGCGAGGACGGGTCTTCTGGCTATTAAACCGAGTTGTACAAGTTTAACGAGCGATCTCTCAATGGTGCTTCTGGACTTATTCATTTCCTTAGATATTTCAGCAACCGTTAATGGCTCCCTAGCCCTATTCTGTAGCAGATAATAAATCTCCACCTCGGTTGGTGAGAGCCTAAGTATGCATCTAAGGATGTACTTAATATCCACATCCTCGAGGATTTCCTCGGTACTCTTCTCCTTTATTGTCACGAGAGACACCACGTTAATCACTAACATCAGTGTCACAGGGTGTATTTATAAACCTTTTTCTTCAAAAGTTTCCATCGATGCATTGCATCATTTGCATATTATTTATATAAACAAAAACTCTATAGCTCTATAGTTACACCCATACCTCTATCCCTAGCAAGCCTATAGACATACGATGCTGCAGCGAGGTCCTCAACAGCAATACCAACGGTCTTAAAAACGGTGATATCCCTACTGCTAGCTCTACCTTGCCTTAGACCGGCAATTATTTCCCCAATCTCTATCAAATTATTTTCAGCCAATAAGCCATTCTTCATTGGAATTATTATATCGCCAGTCTCGTTAATGACAGCCTCACGTGAATCAACCACTATGGCTGAGGCCTTACGAATAACATCGTCGTCAAATTCCCTTGACTCCCTCTCTGGTGCTCCAACGGATATCACATGCATACCTTCGTGAAGCCACGAGCCGTAAATCACAGGCTCCTTGCTCGTGGTTAATGCGATCACGACATCGGCTTGCTTAACGGCGTCAAAGCCACTATCAACTATAACTGAGTCCACACCCCTATCTCGGGCAAGGTTCATTAATTCAATGGCCTTACCTTTCGTTCTAGAATAAATAAGCAATCTCTTTATATTAAAGACCCTTGTTAATAGAAGAACATGATACCTAGCCTGAAGACCGGCACCTATCAACGCCACATTATCTACACTTGCCGCGACATACTTAATGGAGACAGCGCTAGCTGCGGCTGTTCTCCAGGCTGTGAGGGCTGTACCATTAATTACAGCTAAGGGTACGCCTGTTGTATCATCTAAGAGGATGACGATACCCTGAGTTGTCGGTAAACCACGTAATTTATTGCTCTCAATGACATTAACTATCTTAACTGAAAAACCCACATTACGTGAACCGCAGGGCATTACGCCCCACCAATCATTATCGATGTACATAACCGTTCTCCTAGGCATCACAACCCTACCAACACTATAATCCCTAAATGCCGACGCAATTGCATCCACAAGCTTCTTCGCACTTTCAGGGAAATCCAGTAGCTCATTGACCTCCCTCTCGCCTATAACCGTGACCTTCATATGACATTTGCATTATGTTAGAGAATTTAAATATTATGATCCATAATTATGAATATAGAAATATAATTAATGCCCTTAGAGATAGATTTATTAATACTAGTTATAAGTAAAAATTGGGTGCTATTATGGAAATTAAGTGCCTAAATTGCAGGTACTTTAGGCTTCATGAGTTACGTGACAACATCGGAATGTGCATGAATAAGGATAGTCCATTCTACATGAGAATGGTTATGATTGATTGGCAGTGCCCGTTCTTTATGGAATTTAATGAGGAGAGTGAGGAGGAGTTCTTTTGGTGCGTTGATTGTAAGACCATGATACACAAGTCATTACTGCCTCTCCATAATGGACATAAACTCGTTAAAATACCGTACATTGATGAGGACTCCCACCTGGAGACCTACGTAGCTGATTAACGATTAATTTAAAATTCTCCTACTTTTCAATTTTACCTAATGCAATACCTTCGTACGAAGTTCTCGATAGCATCAGCAATGATTCTAATGTCCTTACCTCTCGGTGTATGGGGCATTCCCTCAACCCTAATGAACTCAATAACATTGCCAAGAGACTTGGCTTTCTCATAATAATTCATGACTTGATTTATATTCACTAATTCATCATTAGCACCATGAATTAGCAATATTGGTGGTAGACCAGGTC
>JGI20129J51889_1000011_pt2 | contig 16086 bp, 20 predicted proteins | sample MonGeyMetagenome_FD_51889 | JGI IMG/M metagenome (IMG submission 51889)
CATTGGCTCAACACGTCGGCCATGGCCACCATCCTGATGCCGTGGCCGAAAGGCGGCATGTCGAATATGTAGTAGTCGTACTTCCCCTCGGCCACCACGTCGACCATCGCGTCGTATACTGCGCTCTCGTACATGGCGGGCTCCGCCGCTGCGCTGTCTATATACTCCTCAAGGTCGGGCGGCAGTTTGTCGAGCCTGTACATATCTATAATCTTCTTCTTTATCGAGGCCACGTATTCGTTTATCCTCTTGTCGGCGTCGATCTCGAGGACGTAGAGGTTCTCGGCTATCTTGACCTCGCCCTTGCCGAAGACATCCCGCTCGAACACGTCGCTGAGGGACGCTTGGGGGTCCGTGCTGAACACCAGCACCCTTTTGCTCTCGGAGAGGAGGAGAGACGACGCGGCGCTCAGCGTGGTCTTGCCCAGCCCTCCCTTCCCCGCGTAGATCAGAACCCTCAGCCCCGGCCTCCTCTCGAGCAGCCCCTTGAGGCCTATCATGATATTCTGTCCGTCACGTCCCTCTCCCTCAGCATATACATCTTCCAATTCTGGATGTTGGGGTACATATACGGCAGGAGCCTAAGGGAGTAGTACGGTGGGAGCAACGGTATCCCCAGCATATCGCCCAGCGTGATTATCATGAAGAGGTTGTCTATCTGCGCCTTGATCCTCAAGATCGAGGTCGCCTGCCCGTGCACGGCCATGCCCTCCACGACTTCTCGAATTCTGCTGAGAATTCCCATGGAAAAAAGATATCTGGGGTTTAAAAAACGTTATCTACTTGCCGAGGCCTCTTTTCTATATTTAATCCAACCTGAAATTAGATAATAAGTCATTATGATGCCCAAGACCAAAAGCAAGGCGCCGAGCGCCGCCGAGATGTAGTTAGATGCGCTGACGATCCACGGGCCGTACAGCTTCGCGGCGGCGGCCTGCACGCCTATGGGCCTATTCAACACGGCGTAGATGCCGTAGACGTAGGTCTCCCAGGCCAGCGCGGCGAGGGTGGTGATCGCCATGAATATACCGGGTATGAAGACGTAGGCGGTGGGCCTCCTCTGGCTGGCGAGGAATATGGCCACCAGCAACAGGGCGAGGCCCGCCAACAGCTGGTTGGTGCCGCCGAAGAATATCCACAGGTTGGTCCAGGAGCCCACGAAGGCCAGGAAGCCCGCCGCCACCAATATCAGGAGCGTGGAGATGTACTTGTTGCCCAGAGGCGATCCCTCGAAGAGGTCGGCCATCACCAGCCTGAAGACGCGAACGAAAAGCATCGACGTGATGAGGCCCATCACAGTGACGAAGATGCCGTACAGTATGTTCATGAACACTGGAGGCACGTGGAGGAGGCTCGTGGTGAGGACTGTAGCGCCTTGGACGTACGCGGCGGCGCCGGCGGGCGGAGCCGCCAAGGCCATCATGGCCGCTATGGACGACAGGGCGACGGCGCCTTCCGTCATCATGGCGCCGCCGCCCACCGGCAGGGCGTCCGTCTCGTACTCGAGCTGTTTCGACGTCAGCCCCGAGCTTATCAAGCTGTGCCAGCCGCTGATGGCTCCGCAGGCTATGGTGACGAACAGTATCGGCCATATGGGGCCTCCCTGGGGGTTCGCCAACGGGTCGACGTAGAGCGCCTTCACCGGCGTCTGCTGTATGGCGATGCCGGTCAGTGGCGTGGCTATCGCGGCCAGCAGCACCAGAACTAGCGCAATTATTGACGGCAGATAGCCGACGTAGACCGTGGGCAGGAGGAACTTAGGCATGACCGTCACGGCCGCGGCGAAATAGAGTATGCTCAATATAACCAGCCAGAAGAGCACCGTGTTTGTGCCAGGCCAGGTCAACGTGGCGGGGTTGGCGCCCGGAGGCGCCGGGAACTGCGAGAGATAGGTCGGGCTGTCGAGGAAGTTGGTCGGCGGGTTGCGCACCAAGGGCACGAGGGACACGGTGAAGTAGCCGATCAGGACTATCGCGAGGGCTATGGCGGTGGCCTTCAGGACGTCCATCCTCATCTTGAAGACCATCTGGCCGAAGAGCACTCCGCCCAGCAGGACGAACAAAACGGCTGTGAAGGTGCCGGGGACTCTGTTCAATACGTCGATAATTGTCCACTCAAACACCGCCGTGATTATTATCAAGTAGAATACCAAATATGTGAGCAGTATGGTCCTGGCCCTGCCGCCCAGCAGCTTGTACGTTATGGGCCCCATGGAGCGGCCCTCGCTCCTCACCGACATCATCATGGCCGAGTAGTCCTGGACCCACCCGATGAACATATTGCCGAAGATCACCCAGAGCAATGACGGCACCCAGCCGTAGAAGAGGACCGCCGTGAGCGGCCCCACTATCGGGCCCAGCGCGGCGACCGATTTGAACTGATAGCCGAAGAGTACATACTTAGACACGGGGAAGTACTCGACGCCGTCGAAGTACATCTTGGCGGGGGTCGGCCTGTTGGGATCCGCGTTCCAGATCCTCCTATCTATGTATTTCGAGTAGGTCATATATGTGACAAAATATAGAACCAGCCCGGCCAGAACGTACGGCGCCGGCGTATTTAGGAAGCCCATATACGTAATTCAAGTCCTATTTTTAAGCATTACTTCCTTAGGTATTTCCCTAAGATCTCAATGATAGTTCTGGATATTTGTATAGCACGACCGCAATCATCAGACGGTATATATATCTGGAGCGCGGGCCTGCCGCCGATTATCAGCCTCGCCGCGCCCAGCCTCTCGCACGCATCGGCAAGCTCGGCTATCAGCGACTTGGGCGCAGCTCTGCCCACCACGTGGCATCTGCCGACCCTCTCGGCCGACCCCAAGGCGCCTCTGCTGGACATATCCAGCCACCAGGGGAGGCCGGCCTCTAGGTCCACCTTGACTATGGTGAGGGGCTTCCTACGCGCCAGGAGGCTCGCGGCCAAGTTCAGCGGGTTGTCCCACGGGAGCCTCTGCACGAAGACGCCCACGTACTTGGCCCACCCGCACTCCATCTCGACGAGGTATGACGTGCCCGTGGCTAAATAGCGGACCGTCTTGCACGCGCCGCATCGCCTCGCCGCCCCTGCGTTGGCCCTCCGGCCCAACACGGTGGCCAGGCTGTACCACGCCCCTATGAACGCCGCCAGCAGCACCGTGGCCGTCAGAAAATCCATAGGCATATTTAGCCGTTAAATAACATGAGGCGAATCCGTGCGAAGTACTCAGGCGGGGACCTACTCGTGGACGGCCGCAAGATGCCCGAGGGCTTCACCCCGATAGAGCTCCTCGTGGCGGCGCTTGCATACGGAGTGGGGACCAAGTACGCCGACGCTGGCCTAGGCGACTACGAGGTCGAGTGCTCGGTGGAGGGGGACGAGGTCAGGTGCAGGGGGAGGTGCGCCGGCGTCGAGGAACGTTGTCTTGTGTTCAAGCTCCTAAGGGGCGCGGTCCGTTTCGAATGCGCCTAGAACGGCTTGAGGGGCGCCGGCCCGGCCACCTGCGGAGGGACCGCGGTGTGCCATATGAGGTAGGACGCCATGGACGCTATTAGCGTTGCTAGGAGGACCGCCAGGAGGGACCTCAAGATCCCAACGCCGGTCAGGGCCGATATGGCCGCGAGGGCCAGCAAGACGCCGAGGAGGAAGGCCGACGGCACGGCCAGCAGCAACAGAGGCGGAAACACGGCCGCCATCGCCGCTGAGATGAGCAGACCGGCGACAAACCCTACGACGAACAGCACCGGGGCCAACACCGTTGCCAGCAAGACGAGCAGCGGGTTGACGGGCCTGCCCTTGAGCAAAGTCAAGGAGCCCCAAAGCGCGAGCAGCCACAGGAGGGCCCAGACCGCCAGCCCGAGCAGATCCGCCACGGCCCCCCTCAGAGGGGCCGGATAAATCCGTATCGGCTCAGCATTTGACCTAGTGCGGCAATAGCCGCCCCAGCGGAAGGAGTCATCACGGCACTACCTTGGCGCCTATATATGTCAGATACTCCCTAGCCTCCTCGTAGACGTCGTCGAGGACGAAGGCCAGATGGTTGCCCAGCCCCGCCTCGTACACATCCCTTGCGGAACCCACAGTTAGCTTGAGGCCTATCTGGCTGTTGCACGCCTCCACCCTATCCGTATCGACGGTGACGGCCTTGAGCAACAACGCCCTCTTGAGGTCGGCCGAGACCCTCAGCAACGTGGCTGGGGAGCCGGACGGGAACTTCGCCCTTATTGCGGCAGGCGCCTTGGTGATCATCCTCCCCACTATGGAGTACCCCTCGGCCATCAACGGCGGGGCCCCGTCGTGGGTCAAGACCAGCAAGTCGCCCTCGGCCACGTTCACGTTGCCCATCCAGGCGGGCCCGCCGGAGAGCCGGAACAGCACGTAGATGGAGTACAACGCCCTCAGGTCGCCCTCGCAAGCCGCGGGGATCCCCATCTGGTTCAAGAGGGCGAGGGATATGCAGGGGGTCCACGCCAATCTGCGCACGGCGTCTCTGTCGAAACACCAACAGCCTAGGGTCAGCCCGTCCCACCTCCTCCCCCTGGCGAGCTCGGCGAGCCTTCTGGCGTAGGCGGCCATGGGCGCCAGCTGGGCGTCTGAGAACTCGCTGGAGGCGGCGCCGGCTATAAGCCTCCTGGCGTCCTCCAGCCCCGCCCTCGCGTCCAGCCCCGACAGGCTCTCCTCGAGGGATATCTGGTCCACGGTCACCAGCATCATGTTGCTGGACACCAGCCATGGGTTCGGCGCGCCCACCAGGCCGAAGCGGGGGGTGCCCGACTTGATGAGCTCGACGAGCCTCAACGCCCTGACGGTCCTTTCGTCGAGCCGTTGATCCGGCCCCGACAGGGCTATCACCTTGACGTACCTCCCCGAGTCCCTCAAGGCGGCCGCCGCCTCAAGCGCAGACGGCAGAGAGTTGTAGTGAGGCCAGGCTAGCAGTATGTTGTACCGCCTCGCCGACGCCAAGACCTCGTTCTCGGCCCCTCCGGTCAAGACCGCCACGACGGCCACGTCGGAGTCGGACACCGGCGAAACGCCCAGGCCGGCCAGCTGCTTCCTGAAGTCCTCGTAGTAGGACTTCCTGACGTCCTCAGGCACGTCGCGCGAGGCGGCCACGGCCAGGACTACCTCCACGGATGCCGTCCGCGCGCAGAATAAAAAGATTTAGGTCTCCGCCATCGAAATATATATCAAATAGCCTGTGAGGGCTACGCCGAATATCCATGTATACAGATCCACACCCTTCTTCACGCGCGTCAGCCATAGAGAGAAGCCGGCAATCGCATGGACGGAGCCGACGAGTATTGCGAGCGGAGGCAGCAGATCTAGGTGCAGCCTGGCGCGCACAGCGTACTGAAGCGGGAATAGGCGTGGTTTAGAGACGCAGCAACCCGTGGACACGGCCATGAGGCCGAGGACCGCCAACAAAGCCGCCGTGAGGTCCATCAACGCATGTAGACGAGATTTTTATCGGGTCCCATATACCTCTGTGGGCAGAAGAAATATCCTAATATTGTTAAGCCCGCTATATAGGTTTATAGCATCGATCGCCACAGCGATGGGGGCCGCAGGCGCCTCGTTCTTGACGTCGGGCAGGCCGAGGGCGGGCGGACGCGCGGGCGGAGCCGCCAGCGAGATCCTTCTGCCTATCCCCAATCTGGTCGGCTCGATGTCCGTCGAGGAGGCTCTGTCGAGGAGAAGATCCGTGAGGGAGTACCTGAGGAGCCCCATAGCCTTGTCGGAGCTGTCCCAGATACTGTGGGCCGCCTACGGGGTTTCGGAGGTCAGATGGGGGCTGAGGACCGCGCCCAGCGCCGGCGCCATCTACCCGCTCAAAGTCTACGCGGCCGTCGGCGAGGGCGGAGTGGTGGGCGAGGGGGGATGGCTCGAGGCCGGCGTGTATAGATATCTGCCCCGCAGACACTCCATCGTCCTCCTCAGGAGGGGCGACGTGAGGAGAGGCCTGTACGAGGCCGCCCTGCGGCAGGACTGGGTCCTCAACGCCCCCGTCTCGCTGGTCGTGGCCGCGGTGTACGAGAAGACGGCGAGGGTGTACGGCGAGAGGGGCAGAATCAGATACGTCCACATGGATCTAGGGCATCTGGGCCAGAACGTCTATCTGCAGGCCACGGCCCTGGGCCTCGGCACGGTGGCCGTGGGGGCCTTCGACGACGACGGCGTCAGGGAGGTCCTGGGAATTCCCGAGGGCGAGACCCCCCTGTACATAATGCCCGTGGGCAGGGCGGCGGACCTCCACCGAATAAGCCGGGAGGAGCTCGCCGAGTATTACTCAAGGAATAGGTCGGCCCCGCTCGCCCCATAGGCCGAGATCCCTGAGGAAGCGGGGAGCCAGGTATAGAGATGACGCCAGCACGACGAAGCCGGCGAGGAGGAAGGAGAGGCTGGGGGACGCGGAGTACAGAGGCCCGCCAGCAAGGCCGCCCGCCACGGTGCCCATGTACTCAAGGGCCAGGGAGGCCCCCATAACCCTTCCTCTGCTGGCCTGGGCCACCCTGTCCCCTATGACGGCGCGCCTCACGGCGGTCACCATCTCGAGGCCCACGCCCGAGGTGAGCGCGGCTAGGGCCAACGCCACCACGTGCCTCCATAGACCTGCGACCAGGAAGCCGGCCGCCGTGAGCAGAAGGCCCGAGAACATCGCCGTGGCCCTAGGGGCCCTATCTATGACGGGCGTCATCACGAGGCCGAAGGCCATGGCTATTCCCGTCGCGGCGCTCTGCATGGCCCCCCAAGCCGCGTCGTCGAGGCCCAGCACGCCCGTCGCGTAGAGGACGCCGAACCTCTGCAGAGGCACGGACGCCGCGTTTAGCACAAGCCCGAGCGCCAACACGTAGATCGACAGCGCGTCGAGGGCCCCCAAGCCCCTCCAGAACGCCAGCGACTGGGCGACCATCTTGGGCGCATCCCTCAGGGGGATCTCGCGCGCGGCCACGGTCTCCGTGAGGGACCTCATCCTGAAGAAGGCCACCGCCGCGGATATGGCGCCGGATACGAGAAAGGAGACCCTCATTCCGGCGATGCCCATCACGTCGAGGAGATAGCCCCCCACGGGCGGCAGGAAGAGCCACGGCACCTGGGGCAATACGGCGGTCAACATCATGCCGCCTCCCCTCCTGTCGGGAGGGAGCGAGTCCAGGAGTATCGCCGTGAGCGCCGGCTGGTAGAAGTGCATGGCCGAGTCGACGACGTAGACGGCGACGAACATACGCCAGTCGACGACGGCCGCGTAGAGGAACTGCGTCGCCGTTATGCCCCAGGTCCCGATCACTATGGATCTACGCCTGCCGATCACGTCGGTCAAGACCCCGCCGGGCAACACCGCGACCATGTTGGCCAAAGAGCCCAGGGCCGTGGCTATGCCTATATCCACGTCCGACGCGCCGAGCAGATGCATGTACTCGGAGAGGTAGGGGAACGTCAAGGCCGACGACACCGCGAATAAAAACCAGGAGACTATCATGACGCCGACGTTGCCCCTCAGCCAGCTCACGGCCCCTAGATAGGCGATATCTCCAACACGCGTTTAACCAAGTCCTCGAGCTGACATACGCCGCCTGCGCATATACCCACGGCTGTGGCCGCCCTCTCGACGTAGAAGGCGTAGGCGTCGGTGTCTCTGGGGAACGAGTCCCCTCTGGGGCCCCACCGCCAGTAGAACTCCTCCCCCCTGGGGTCGACGAATCTGTAGACCCTCTCTGAGTAGAGGCCTAAGGCCAGCGACCTGGGGCTGGACAGACCGCCGCTCCACCCCTCCGGCACGTTGGCAGAGACCGCCAGCAAGCCGTCGCGCCGATAGCCGACGAGGGCGTCGACGAACGCCGCAAGCAACGAGAGGACCTTCTCCAGATCGGCGCCAGGCTCCATGGACATCGCCAGCCCCATGCGGCCCATGATCCCCGCCTGTATCGCCGCGGCGACGGTGCCGCTTCCGTAGGTCGACTCGAAGCCTATGTTCTCGCCCATGTTCACGCCGCTGACGACCAAATCGGCGTCCGGCGCTATCAGCTTCAACGCGAGGAACACGGCGTCGGTGGGGAATCCGTTGACCAAGTAATACCTCCCCGCCTTCCTCACCCTCAGCGCCTTGTGGTACGTCCTGGCCAAACCGGTGGCGCTCCTCTGCCTCTCCGGCACCACGACCACCACCTCGTGGCCTCTGTCCTCGAGCGCCCTCGCGGTGGGCTCGAGAAGAGGCGTATGGGGGCCGTCGTCGTTCGTGACGACTATCTTCACGGGGGGATTTCGAACTCGATTTAAATATAGAGAAGGCGTTGTTGCGCGGGGCCGCCGGCTCGCCCGCGCCGTCATAGTTATTAACCGAGCCGCATCGACGGCAGTGTTCAAGGTCAGGATACGGGGCATCTTCGCGACCGCGTTGACGAAGCTGGCGCTGGATTGGGGATTCTCCGTGGTGCAGCCCGCGGAGGCCGTGGCGGAGAGGCTCGGGCTTGCGCCGGACCCGAGCCCGCCTGACGTCACCGTCAAGGACCACGGGAGCAAGTCGGGCGTGGTGGTCCTGGGCAGCTGCGACGCCGCCGGGGCCTTGGTCGACCGCGTCAGGGATTTGCTGGATCCCTTCGTGGCGAAGGCCAGAGACGGCGTGAAGGAGATATTCGCCGGAACCCCCTACGAGGAGGGAGGCAGGCATTACGTCAAGACGCCGGGCGGCGGGATCGCCGAGATACCGAGCAGATACGTGGTGTACCCATCGCCGAGGTTGTTCACCCTGTTGAGACCTCCCGTGGGGCCCAGGCGGGGCGTGGCCGTGCCGGAGCTCTTCGTGGCCGGCCGCTACCTCGAGCTGGACACGGTGGGCGGAGTTAAGTACAGCAGATTCATAGGGCCCGAGGACAGGCTCAGGCTCGGCATATTGGCCGACGGCAAGCTCAGACAGCTGGCGCAGGGCCTGGGCGTGAGGTTCAAATCGTCGGCGCGTTTCGCCGGGGAGGACGCCTTGCTGGAGGAGGCCAGGTCCCTCTACGGGGAGCTGGTCGGGCTGTCGTCGAGGGGCTGGAGGGAGGGGGAGGTCGCCAGGCCCGGCGACTGCCTCTACGTCGTCCTGTTCGACCCAGAGGCGAAGGCCAAGCTGGACGAGGTCAGATCGTCGGTAGCGCCGACGGTTAGAGGCCACCACGCCTTGAGGGCCCAGAGGCTGGGGAGGTGCGTCGATGTTCTGGACCACGCGGGCGCCGACGTGTACGGGCGCGTCGCCGAATATCTGGCCAGAGGGGACGTGGAGATCCTCCACGTAAAGCCCTGGGGCGACGTCATCGCGATGAGGGGCCGGGCGCTCGGGCTCAAGAACGGCGTCTTGGTCATCAGAAGGGAGTTGAAGCCCGGCGGCGTGCTGGACGGCATCGGCGTCAAGATAGAGAGGGGGTTCCACGCCCTGACCTGCGTGGCGCCCGGCTCCACCTACGTGGTGCACAGCTACTACGACGCGTCGGGGAGGCTCGTGGGCTCCTACATCAACATAAACAGCCCGGCCGAGATAGGCCGGAGGATCATCTACGTAGATCTCCTCGTGGACAAGGCGATCTCGGCCGAGGGCGAGCGCGTCCTGGACCTCGAGGAGGCGGCGGCCTACGCCGAGTACTTCCCCCAGCGCTATAGGGACCCCAGGAGGCTGATACCCGAGGGGCGGCTGGTCTGCACGGAGGAGGGGATAGGGCAGGAGGCCTCGACGCAGCAGAGTTGAAAATAAAATTTTTAGGATCTCCTTCGCGGCGCCCCATATGAAGGCCGTCGTGTTGGGCAATATGACTAGACGGCAGGCCGAGGCCCTCAAGAGGCTCGGCTTCCACGTCTTAAACGGCTCGGCCAAGCCCGACCTCGACAACTCCATCGTGGTGGTGGTCGACGATAGGCCCCTGGCCGAGCGCCTGGGGGCCCTATACATGAGCCGCGAGGAGCTCGAGGAGTTCCTGAGGTTCGCGGAGCCGGAGCTCCGGGTCCCGGACTAGAGGGCCGAGCCGTGTCTCAGAGTTTCGCCGGAGTCCACGACGAGCACCTGGCCTGTTATGGTCGGTATCTTGATCAAGGCTATTACCGCCTCCGCCACGTCCTCGGGGGCCGCCAGCCTCCCCAGCAGGGTGTACCTCTCGGCGTATTTAGCCTCGTCGAGGCCCAGGAGCGCCAGGAGGCTGTCCCCCATCTTGGTCTTGACCACGCCCGGAGCCACCGCGTTGACGCGTATCCTGGGCGCAAGCTCCACGGCGAGCGCCTTGGTTAGATTTATCACGGCGGCCTTCATGGCGCTGTATATCGACAGGCCGTAGAACGGCGCGATGCCGGCGATGGAGGCCACGTTGATTATGACGCCGCCGTCGCGCATGGCCCTCGCCGCCTCCTGCGAACAATACACCACGGACTTAAACGACACCTCTATCTGCTTCTCCACGAGCTTGTCGTCAGCGTCCAGGAAGCGCGAGTAGAGGCCGAGGCCTGCGTTGTTCACCAGGACGTCCAGCCCGCCGAAGAGGCCCAACGCCTCGCCGATGAGCTTTCCACAGCCCTCGCGCGTCGCCACATCGGCCATGACGGCCGCGCCGTCGCCGCCGGCCTGTCTCACCAGCCTGAGCGTCTCCTCCGCCTCCTCCCTCCCCCGCTTGGCGTTGACGACCACCCTGAATCCCTCCCGCGCCAGCCTGACGGCGATGGCCCTCCCGATGCCGCGCCCGGATCCGGTGACTACGGCGACTCCCATAAAAAGGGGATTTTAACGGGGGACGTCGGTGACGTCGAAGGAGAGCTCCCCCCACTCCCTCGTCTTCGCCTTTATCTCTATCTTATGGGGGCCGCTCCCGAGCGTAAGCCCCTTCAGCACGACGGTCACCTCGTCTCTGACCGAGAATTTATAGCCCTGCTGCTCCAGCTGGGCCGCCGGGTATCTGCCCGAGGACGTGACGACCTCTATCTTGTCCTTGGGGACCGCGGCGCCGTCCACCGAGATCTTCAGATCGGTTATGGTCGCCGGCGCCAACATGTTCTTCAGCTTGAACTCGGCGCCGTCAGGTCCGCTCTTGAGGCTGCCCTGGACGTACAGCTGCCTCAGCACGGAGGCCGGAAGCATAGCGCCTAGAGCGAATCGATTTATATCAATATCATCCGACTTCCGTGCGAGTTCCCTACGACAAGTTGAGGAGGTACGTCGAGACGTCGCCGGGATACGCCATGAGGGAGTCCGGCGACTCCGTGGAGCTCCACTTCGCCACGCCCTCTATCGCCGAGGCCGCAGGCATCGGCGAGGGCGGCGAGGGGAGGCAGATAGTGATTAAGGGGACGAGGAGGGGGGAGTACGTCGAATTCACCGAGGCCTACATCAAGGCCGGCGATAGGGAGGAGCCGATGGATCTGAGGGACCTCGAGCTCTGGATACAGTACATAGAGAACTTTTAAGGTAGGGGCCGTAGAGCAACGACCCCCGGAGCGGGGCATGTGGGCGGCCGCCACCTGGGCGGCTGCGGCCGCGACGTTTCTGGAGGCGCGTCCAGCCGGCGACGGAAAACCGCAGAAAGTTTTATTTCGACCAAATGTAGAGCCGCATGGCCTGGAGGCGGCCGGAGGTCGAGGTGGTCAGGGACTACATCGTCCTGTTGAAGCCCAGGGTCATCTGGCTTTTAATCCTCTCGTCGCTGATAGGCTACGCCGTCGCCGCATCCCCCAACATCTCCTGGGCAAAGATGGCCGAGCTCGCCGCCGTCGGCCTCCTATCCACGGGCGGCTCGGCCGCCTTCAATCAATACTGGGAGAGGGACATAGACGCCAGGATGGGCAGAACCTCGAGCAGGCCTCTGCCCAGCGGCAGGCTGAGGCCCGGCGCCGCGTTGGCCTACTCGTTGGCCGTATCGATCGCAGGCCTCGCCCTATCCTGGATATGGCTGGGCCCGCCGGCCACGGCCGCCGTCGCGGCGGGCTGGCTGATCTACACGGCGGTCTACACCGTGTTGCTCAAGAGGAGGCATTGGTCCAACATACTCTGGGGCGGCTTCGCGGGAAACGCGGCGTATCTATCGGGCTGGCTCGCCGTGAGGCCCATGACCCTCGACGCGTTCCTCGAGTCCATGGCGATATACGTATGGATCCCTGCCCACATATGGTCGCTGGCCTACGTCTACCGCGACGAATATAGGGAGGCCGGAGTGCCGATGCTCACCGCGATACTGCCCAGAGACAAGGCCATATCGCTCATAGCCCTCCTGGACGTGGCGGCGGCCGCGTACATGTGGGCGCTGGCCTACGCGCTCAGCGGGCTCCTAGGCGCCCTCGTGATGGCCCCCGCCGCCGCGGCGGCCGTGCTGCTCGGCCTGTTGGCATTCCGCGAGAAGAGCGACAGGGCCTTCTGGCGCGTCTTCAAAATAAGTAGCCCTCTGTTGACATTTTTCCTTGTGGCCCTATTGGTCTAGCGAGAGGTCTGAGGCGGCATGTTTATAAAGATGGGCGTGGTGTGGGCTATGGTCGAGGCGTTTGTGTTCATAAACACCGACATAGGCTCCGAGGACGAGATACTCGACATGCTGTCCAAGATGCCCGAGGTGAAGGAGGCCATGATAGTCTACGGGCCGTACGACTTGGTGGCGCGGATCGCCACCGACACCACGGAAAATCTGCGGAAGATAGTCTCCGACAAGATCAGAAAAATACCGAAGATAAGGAGCACGACCACCCTGATAATAGCGAAGTCCATAGTCAAATAGCGTTTTTCGGCCCCCTGGCCGTCGGCGGGGCAAAGTATTTATAGTGCTGGCGGTCGCGCCTCGTGCCGAGCTTTAAGGTCGTGGTTTCGGACCCCCTGAGCGGGAAGGCGATACAGCTGGAGGCCAAGGACCCCGTCGCCCAGAGGTTCGTCGGGCTTAAGATCGGCGACTACATCGACGCCTCGGTCCTGCCCGAGCTGAAGGCCCCGCAGGGGGCCAGGCTCATGATCACAGGCGGCAGCGGCTTCGAGGGGGCGCCCATGCTGCCGGGAGTGCCCGGACAGGTGAAGAAGTACGCCATACTCTCGGGAGGGCCGGGCTACAAGCCGAGGAAGGAGGGCGAGCGGAGGAAGAAGCTCGTAAGGGGCAACACCGTGTCGGACCAGACAGTGCAGATAAACACCGTGCTGGTCTACCCCGAGGGCTACAGAGGCCCGCCCGCGATAGCCGTAGGCGCCAAGGAGCTCGCCAAGCTGACCGGCCAGCAACAGCAAGCCGAGGGGCAGTCCTAGGCTACCTCTCCGGCCTCCCTCCCGCCCCGGAGGATTTCCCGGGGGCCTCTGCCGGCGCCTTCGCCCCGCCTCGATCCCCCGCGGGCCGATGCGCACAGCCCTCTACGCGTAGGCTGCGTTTCGGTCCTCGCCGCCCGTTGCGCCGGAATTCAACTATCCTCGCTGCCTCGCGGCGCGCGGCGGTCCGCCGAAATCAGTCCGCGGCCGCTCCGCCCCAGGGGGCCGGGCTCGAGCCGACAGCGATGGGGCGCGGCCCTAGGCGAGCCTGGGCAGGACCATAATTGCGAGCGACACCACGGGGACGGTGATGTCGTCGTCAATCGGCGGCCATTCGAAGTGCTCCACCACGCTGGCCGCCGCCGCTGCCAGAGCCCCGACAGGGCCCACGTAGATGTAGCCGATGGGTATCGAGACCGCCGCCATGGCCAAGTTCCCCCACCAGGACTTGGTCCTCCTCCCGAACAGCGCGTTCCTCACGATGCCCGTGGCGGCGTCGCCGAAGGCCATGTAGGAGATCGCGGCTATGCCCACGTTGAGCGCGCCGAGGACGGCCCAAGTCAGGAAGACGGCCAGGGCCCAGGAGAGAGTGAAATGTATAGGCGTTGTCAAGTGTCTGGAACCAATACATCAACTTCCCGCTCCTCCTGGGTATGTAGAGGAAGAGGCTCAGCAGAAGGCCATGGAGACCGGCACGACCCAGCTGGAGAACGGCGTGAGGAGGAGCGCCACGAGGCCGCCGGCCAGGATATGTATGACCTTCCTGTCGAAGTCGGCCCGCATGGGCGCCATGCCGCGGGACGCCCAAAGGCCGTAGAGCCTCTTTATCAGGCTCGAGAGGAGCGTTATCCAGCCCAGGAGCGGCGTAGATCAGATCGGTGGCGGCGATCACGGTACCGCCCCCGGCCGGATTTCTTCTGTCGAACCTATTTACGCCAGTTCTTGCGGATCTGCGCGTATTCGTCCAAGGCCTCCCTCTCGTCCCCCCTCAGGTGCTGCCTATACTGGAGAAGCCACTGCTTGAGGTGGTCCTCCGGCACGTAGACGTAGAGGAGGTCCCCCTCCTTTATCTGGCGCCCCACCATCACGTCGCCCGCTATGGAGACGGCAACCTCGTCCCCCACCTTCGCCTCCTGGACGGGGGCGCCGTGGCTCTGGATCTGCTGGATCCTGCCCACCTCCCTCCCGTCCTGCCTCACCAGCGTGTAGCCGGGCTTCACGGTGCCCTTGACCACCCTCACCCCGACGATGGCCGGGTCCCTCCTCCTGAAGACGTAGCCCGGGAGGAGCTGAATTACGCCGGGCCTGACGAGCTGGGACAGGGCGGCCTCCAGCGCCTTGGCCCTGAGCTCGCCCGCCCACCTCAGGTACTCGTCCACCACCCTGTAGAGTACCTCGCCCCTGATTATCTTGACCCCGCTGGACTGCGCCTCCTTCTCGACCTCAGGCGGGACCTTCACGTTGAAGGCCAGTATGGCGCCGTACGCCGGGTCCCTCCTCCTCGACAGCACCGCCTCGACGACGTCCCTATGGCTCGGAGGCCCCACGTCGGCCCTCCTCACGGGTATGTTGGACTGCCTCAGGAAGAGGGCCATGCTCTCGAGCGCGCCGAAGGTGTCGGCCTTGGCCACGATGCCCTCCCTGTCCGACTCTATCTTGACCGCCGCGATCTCCTCGCCGACGGCCTTCATCGCCTCCTCGACGGAGCCCTCGACAGCCACCACGGGCGCCCCCGGCACCACGCCCTCCAGGCCCTCGCCCACGATCCTCACGCCCGCGGCCGCCCTCACCTCATCCACGTACTTATACCTATCCTCCGGATCCCTCATCTCGTCCAGCGCCTTCGGGACGATCAGCGCCTTGACCTTGGCCGCCACGGGGCCCTGCAGGCCCGCCGTCACGACCGTGTCCCCCCTCCGCAGAACCCCGTCGTAGACTATCGCGTCGACGACGGTCCCGAGCCCCCTCTCCTCCTTCACCTCCATCACGACGCCCCTGGCCGGGCCGTCCCCCACCGACAGCCTCTCCTTAGAGACGAAGCGCTGCGACACGCCGGCCAGCACCAGCAGCAGGTCGGCGACGCCCTCGCCGGTCACCGCGCTGGTGGGAACTATGGGCACCTGCGCCGCGAAGTCCCTGACCCTGTCGTACCGATCGGCCTCCACCCCGAGCCTCGACAGCTGGTCCATCAGCCTGCCTATCTGCTCGTCGAGCTGAGCCACGGCGTGCCAGTCCTGCCTCTCCACGGCGAAGAGGAACGGCCTGTTCTCCTCCGACTGCCACCCGTAGATCCTGTCCAGCTTGTTGGCGGCGATGACGAAGGGGACCCCCCTCGCCCTGATGAGGTTAAGCGACTCGACCCCCTGCTCCTCGAGGCCCGACGTCACGTCCACCACGAGCACCGCCACGTCGGCCACGGAGCCGCCCCGCCTCCTCAAGTTCGAAAACGCCGCATGGCCCGGCGTATCTATAAAGAGAAAGCCGGGGATCCAGATCCTCCCCCGAAGCCTCATGCGGTCCACCAAAGGACCGGCGAACCTCTCCACGGCCCCCCACGGCACGAACGACATGCCGATGTGCTGCGTGATCATGCCGGGCTCCCTATAGGCGACGGCGGTCCCCCTAATCTTGTCGAGCAGAAGGGTCTTCCCCACATCCACATGCCCCACGACAACCGCTATAGGCGAGCGAATGCCAGCCATGGCGAATACCCCGCCTAGCTATATGTTTTTATCCCCCCAGGCGCCCCGAGCCCGGCCCCCCGGCGCGTCGAGAACGAATCACAGCGGCCCCGAGAGGGACCCCGCGGCCCCCACGGCGGCTATAGTTTCAGCGTGGACTCTCCACTGCGGCCCCGATCACCCGTGGAGATATTAGGCTGG
>JGI20129J51889_1000193_pt1 | contig 15865 bp, 14 predicted proteins | sample MonGeyMetagenome_FD_51889 | JGI IMG/M metagenome (IMG submission 51889)
AAATGCCAAGAGATATCTAAATGAGAGCTCAATAGATAATCTAAATAAAACCCTGAATAATATATATGATCAGCTTAATATGGCAAGACTATACATTATACAATTCTCAGATCTTGTGGATACAGTGTATAGATATAATTCAATGATCGGTGGAGGTCTCAGAAATACTTTATCAGCTATAAATCATACTTATAATAATTATCTTACAGAATACAACGATCTTAGGAAGAGACTTGATGAGATGACCTCTGCAGGTCTTATAGACACGATGATCACTATAGAGGTGCATCCTAGAAACGTTAGAGCCGGCGAGAATATAACTATACAAGGATTTTTAAAAGATTTTTATGGAAGACCTCTTGAGAACAAAACTGTGATCATCTATATAGGAAACATGACATTTACATCTAAGACTGATTCAAAAGGCTTTTACAACACATCTCTGAAGGTATCAATATATCAAGAACAAGCAAAGGTTTATGCTGAGTATGTTCCTTCATCAGATGATCTATATAGATATAGATACAGCAGATCAGACCTTGTCATCATTAACATCTCATATATAAAGCCTGTCCTAAAAGTCAGAGTCAACACATCAGAGGCCGTTCCAGGAGGAGCATTCACTTTATACGTTGAGAGCAATCTCTCAATCTATATAGGGGTCAGATCAGGGATTGCGAATATTACAAAATTATTTGTCAACAAATCTATCGAGTTATCTGTGGAGATACCTGTTAACATATCTGAAGGAGTCTATAGAATAACAGTCTATTCATATCCTGACATAGGTCTTGCGCCTGTAAGAGCTGAGGTTAACATTACAGTCTATAGATCTGATGTTGATTTCATCATTAAAAGTCCTTCATATATTTTAGCAGGATTCCCCGCTGAGATCATGATTATTCCATCAGTAAACTCTTCATTAATTATAAATGCTCCTCAGAACGTCTTCATAGAGCATCTCGGAGAAGGCTTTTACAGATTGAGAACATCATTTATGTATCCTGGGTCTGAAATAGATCTTTTGGTCATGGCAGTGCCCTCAGACCCTGGACATAGGATCACTTATACTCGTGTTGTTATTCCTGTATATAATGTCTTTGCGTCAGGTCTTCTCATAATATTCTTCGGATCAGTATTATACATAGGGTACACAAGAGTTAAAAGAGAGATCTCTTTAAGTCTGAGAAAATCTACAGAAAAGCCTGTTGTAGAAAGATCTTTTGTTAAACCGTCTTATGCCACAGAAGAATTCTCACTAATCTCTCAGCTGATCAATATGCTTGAGAGAATCTCTTCAACAATTTTCGAGAGAAGCATGACATATAGAGAATATCTAGACAAGATAAGAGACAGAGTCTCTTCGTCTTTATATGAGTTTGTTGAAAAGATCTTTAGAAGAATCGAGGAGTACATCTATGGAGGAGAAAGATATAGAAATGTTCTTGATGAGATAAATAGATTGATAAAAGATTTCTTGAGAAAAATATCGTCATGAGAGGATCTTTTATGAAGATATATATTGTTCTTGGGCTGTTAATCTCTCTGGCAATAATGTTTCTAATGATATACTACATACCTTCTACAGACGATCTTTCTCCAGACAATCCTTTTTTCAATGGTCTCTCAACTTTTGTGTCTAGATATAATGTGTCTAGAATATCAATATCAGATCTTGATAAAATAGGTGTTGGCACAATAGTTTTTCTGATAGGACCTGACAAAAATTTTGATCAGTACGATGCGGCTCGTGTAAGAGATTATCTATTGAGAGGAGGGATCTTTTTTATAGCTGATGACTACGGGACTTCGCAAGAGCTCATAGATCTTTTGAGAATAAATATATCTCTATACAGAGGAGTTTTGAGAGATCCTCTTCTTATGTATAAAAACTCTTATCTACCTAGAGTAGACGTCTATATTGGTCGAGAGACTCTTCATCTCTATATGAATTACGGGACTGCGATAGATATTTCAAAAACTTATGAAGGCTCTTGCATAGGCTATTCATCTGTTTTAAGTTTTCTCGAGATATATGAAGGATCTAACAGGACAGGCGGAAAGTTGGAAGGGCCATTATGTATATTATATAATGTGTCGATAGGTGAAGGAGTATTATATGTTTTCTCAGACTCTAGCATATTCATCAATTCTATGATTAATGTTGGTGATAATAATCTATTTATTAAATATATGATCTCTTCGTATAAGCCTTATATAATAACTGACAAATGGAGCATAGGCTCATACACAGTTTTCAGAGAATCCTTGATCAACATGTTAAGTTTTGTATCAGGATCTTTATATAAATATGTTTTTGTCTTCGGCGGAGGCGTTATGATATATATAGTGTTTTATAGAATAAGTAGAAGAGGTGTTGTAAAAATAGATTCTAGGCTTAGAAAAGAGTTTTTGAGAGAGATCTTAGAGAGACATCCTGATTGGGATGAGAATATTTTGAGAAAAATTGTTGAGGAGGATCATTATGAGAGAAGATCTTAAGACCCTCAGAGAGCCTCTTGATAGATTAAGAGATTTCATCGAGAGCTACATAGTTGGGATGAAAGATCTTATAAGACTACTTATGATCGCTCTTTTAACAGAAGGTCATGTTCTGATAGAAGGTCCTCCAGGGACTGGAAAAACTTTGGCGGCTAAGCTGCTGGCATCATCAATCGGAGGAGTATTTAGAAGAATACAGATGGTTCCAGACATTCTACCTTCAGATGTCTTAGGATCTTTCTATTATGATCTTCAGAAGAGCCAATGGATATTCAGAGAGGGACCTGTCTTCGCAAACATATTATTTGTTGATGAGCTCAGCAGAGCTCCTCCCAGGACTCAAAGTGCTCTTTTAGAGGCTATGCAGGAGGGGAGAGTATCTATCGAGGGGAGATTCTTTGATCTTCCGAAGCCTTTTCTTGTGATAGCTACTCAGATTTACACAGGATCTTCTCATGTGGAGGGCGTTTATCCTCTGACACATACTCTGTTGGACAGGTTTGCTTATTCATACAGAACTTCATATGCAGATCCTCAGGATGAGATAAAGATCCTGGATAAAATTGATGATATTGATGAGATCATAAGATCAGGATCTTTAAAGCCTTTGATAGAGACAAAAGATATTCTAAAGCTTCAGAAGATTGTGAGAGAGATATATGTTGATCAGAGGATTAAAAGATATATTATAGACATAATATCAAGCCTGAGAAAATCAGAAGATCTTGCTGTGAAGCCTAGTACAAGAGCATCTATATGGATTTTAAAAGGATCTAGAGCATTAGCTCTTTTAGAAGGAGAAGAATTTGTGGTTCCAGATCATGTTAAAAAAATTGCTCCATATGTTCTCAGCCACAGAATAGAGTTTAAATCAGAGTTCGGCGAAGAGAGAGACGTCTATAAATATATACAGGATCTTCTCTCGAGAATAGAGGTTCCAAAGTTATGAAGATAAGATTCACGAGCTTCGGAGCGGGTCTGGTATCCTCGACAATATTTCTCACAGTCTCCTCAATAGCCTTTAAAGACTTGTTTCTTCTAATTACATCCATAGGGCTTGCACTTCTCATCTCCACAGATCTTTTTTTAACATATTTTGTCTCGAGAAGATGTCTATTCACGTCTAATATCGAGAGAGACCGTGCATGGGTTTGGGAGAAGATTAGAGGAGAGATAGAGATAAGATCATGTCCATTAGACTTTGAGCTCACAGATCCTAGTCGCTCTATTGTTATAGAAGATGTTGAGCATATCAGCAAAGATAGTCGTAAGATCATTATATCTCTAGAGTTCACGTTCTCAGGGGTTCACAATATTAAGAATCTCATGATCAAGATATATAGCATATTAAAAATCTTCATATTCAATCGAGAAGTGTATGTGAATAGAAACATAATTGTATATCCTGAGTATCTATATTGGCTACAGAGAATCGTATATATTATTGGCGGAGAAAGATCTTTGGCTTTATCAGTGTTGAGAGAGACTTCACAGCCTCCCAACATCCTCAGATCTATTTTTAGAAGCAGTGCCGGAGAGTATTACGAGACTAGAGAATATTCGCCTGGAGATGATATTAAAAGAATTGATTGGAAAGCGACCGCTAGAAACATTAAGCTCATGATCAAAGATCTTAGGGAGCCTGTGGGGGGAGGAGCGTTAATAGCTTACGACTTGAGATGCTCAGGCTCTTACACATGCGACAGCATCGCATCAATGATTCTTTCCATAGTATACACAGTTTATCAACACAAGATTTCTCCAATATATATCTATGATATGAATAAAAAAGATCTTAGGTTTTTCAAAGATTCTTATCAGCTGATGAGATACATAGCTGAGAAGATACTTACTGAGCCTATGACCGAGAGTTCTCTCCATGATTTTTACGAGTATATATCTCCCTCAGAATATTATAAGATGCTTGAAATATTGAGAGAAGCAGGAGGATCAGAAGGTTTGTCAAAGGATCTTGCTTCTGATAATCTAGTGGGTATCATATCAGATGAGAAGTTAAAAGATGTCGTCATGATCTCTAGTGTGATAAATGGATCTTCTGATCTTATAGATCTAGTCAGAAAACTTTTTGATCCTGATGTAAGAAAGATTGTTATGATCCCTGAGAAGCCTTGGATAGATCTGGGCGATGTTGAAGAGAGATATATTGGTTATAAGACTTATGAGAAAGTTATAGAAGACCTTAGAAGACATGGATGTAGAATTTATGTGAAAAAAAGAAGAGGTTTTGAAGTATTATGATGAGAAATATTGCATGTATAATCATTCTGTTATTATCTATAACACTTTTTCATCAAATGATTCTTCATGTCTATTCTATAGACAGCATGTCTGAGATAGATAGTCTGATATCATCTATTATGAAAGATCTTGAGTATCTTGAGAGTAGAGAGGTAAACGTCTCAAGTCTTATTCAAAGGGTTAATGAGGATATAAAAGGTCTTGAGAAAGATCCTGGCAACGCCACTTATATAAAAGATCTTGAGAGTATAAGAGATGAGATTAAAGCTCTCAAGTCTGATGCTGAGAACATATATATCATTAATAATATTATTAGATATTCTACTGCCGTTGGAATAGGTCTTGTTCCTGTTGCTGTATATATTCTTCTCCCAAGGATCTATCTCTACATATGGTATAAAACTAGAAGAAGATGGATTGTCCAGGTGAGAAAATAATGATTCTTGACGAAGAGGTTTTCGCAGTGTTGATGGCTGTTGTAATTATAGGTTCTGTGCTTGGCATCGTGAATATTATCCATGTATCTTCTGGAGAAAGTTTTACTGCAATAGGTCTTTTAAATGAGGATTGTAAAATAGGCACCTACCCTAAACAGGTTCTGGAGAATACTAACATAACATTATGTATATACGTCTATAATCATATGGGAAGACCTGTATATTATAAGGTTGTATATAAAATAGGTGGTGAGAAAGATCTTCCGACAAACACTTCGCCGTCCTCAATGCCTGAGGTCATGTCTTGGAGAGGCGTTCTTGATAATGATGAGAATCACACCTTTAAAATCTTGATACCTATACCATCCTATGAGAAGTCTTTTGATAACAAGACTGCTCTAATATTTGAGCTATGGATCTATGACACCTCATCTGATAAATGGGTTTACACAGGTGAGTGGGTTCATCTATATATACAGGTTCTCAAGAGGTCGTGAACATGAGTAGAAGAGCTGTTGAGAAAAAGATTTTTCTTGAGGATTATGTGAGGAGAAAATATGGTGATAAGGATCTTTATAAGAATCTTGTGAAGCTCTATAAGGATTATAAGGATGGAAAGATAATACTGTTAGATCCTGATCCTCCTCAGAACATGTTTAGATATGTTTTAAGACCTGATTATAGTCTGTGGTTCTGGACAGTGATCATATTGACATTATTGGGAGTATCTCTCGTATATCTAACAAGCTTAGCAGGTTTTCTAATGCCTCTCAGATATGTGATAGGATCCTTATTAATATTATTTATACCAGGATATGTTCTCGTGGAGGCATTATACCCAGGCGAGAAGGATCTTTCGCCTCTCGAGAGACTTGCACTATCAATAGGATTGTCTCTAGCCATAGTTCCTCTGATAGGTCTTATACTCAACTATACTCCATGGGGGATCAGGCTAGATCCTATAATAATAAGTCTGTCGATCTATATAATCAGCATATCCATACTTGCTGTCTATAGAAAGAGTAGAAGAATAATTTTGTTAAGAAAAACGTTATCCACAGAATAAGTCTATAGAAATAATTTGTCTATCAATAATGTTGCGACAAGAATCGGTGTGTATATGTTTATAACTTTAGACGTCTCAGGATCAAAGTTTTCAGGAGGTTTTTTCGAAAGCTTGATCAAATCATAGATCTTTAGTAGAGATAGTAGCGTTAATAAAGATAGATAAGGAAGAACTCCTATCACAGCCTCTACAACAGTGATCAATAGTGCTCCAAGCAACAGTGAGGAATAGAAGATCCTGCTTCTCTCTCTGCCAAGAATGTTTGCAAGAGTCTTTATCCCAGCCTCTCTATCATGATCAAGATCTCTCATATTGTTCGCAAATAAAACCGCTGTTATAAATAGTCCTAGAGGAGCTGAAACAAGAAAAATCTTGGGATCAATAGATCCTGTGGCTGCATAAAACCCTCCTAAGCTCATCAGAACACCCCATGTAATGAATATAAGGATCTCTCCTAGACCATGATATTTAAGACCTTTATCAGGCATTGAATATAAGATCCCTGCTAAGGCTCCTGCCAGTCCCAGAGGGATCACTAGAATTCTCTCGAAGAAGAATGCCAGATAAAGTCCTATTAAAGATGCTACTATTATAAGAGCGATATTAGCTTTTAAAAGATTCTGTGGAGTAAATATCTTCTCAACAATAGGATGAGGTCTGTACACAACGGTTCCAGTCCCTAATCTGTCGACACCTCTCAGATAATCTCCATAATCATTAAACCAGTTTCCCGCGCCATGTAGAAGTATCACTCCTATTAATGCAAGAATTGATGAGACAAGATCTATTTTATAACCAAGGTAATACGCATATACATATGATGTGATGAGAACATTAAAAGACATTATAAAAGACCATGGTCTTATAGAGACAAATGTCTTAGCAAGATCCATTTGCCACTCCGATAGAAATTTAATCATGTGAAAATATAAAGATTTAGTATAGAAGTTTTATTTTATTTCAGAGATTAATCAATTAATGAAAATATTGTCGAGGTGGGTAAAGAGGAGCATCTCACAAGAGGTGTTTAGAAAGAGAATTAGAAGATTACTAAGGATCTATTTGAACATATATGATGATATTTGTATGAGATGTAATTTATGTGTGTCAACATGTCCTTCGCATAAAGTTATTAAAGATTTTAATCCTAGAAAAAGAGTTGATTCTGCCCGTAGAGTTCTCAAGGGAGAGTATAAGAGAGGTGATATAGATCTTTTGTTCACATGTCTTTTATGTGGATCATGTAAAATATCTTGTCCTTTCTCACTTGACATTCCAGAGATAGTTTATTTAGCAAGATCTTTATTAGCTTTAGAGGGAGAGGCGCCTGAAGATCTTGTCAAGATATATTTTAAGGCCGAGAGAGAGGGAAACAGCTTTGGCATCTCAAGAGAGAAGATTGATAAGATCATCTCAGAAACGTCTAAAATAGCTTCTGAGGAAAAACCTCGTGAATTATATGTGCCAGGTCCTTTAGATATTTCATTATATGAAGATGTCTTCATAAATAATTGTGAGCTTCTCAAAGAAATGAGGATCAGATGGACAGTCTCTTCTGAGGCTGTAGAGCTGGGAGGAAATATCGGTATAGACATGTCAAGACCAGATCTTGGTTTAAAGATATTAAATAATGTTCTCAGAGAGGCTGAGAAGATGAATATCAAAAAGATCATTATTGGAGATTGTGGAGCTGATTATAAATGGCTTATATATTCACAAAGATTTTTCCCAGATCTTATTTATAAGCCTTCTTATAACATAGAGTTTGTATCAATCTATGAGCTTTTCATGAGAAGCTTCAGCAGATATATTAAGAGAAGAGATGTCGCAATTCACGACCCGTGTTCTATGACGAGAATAGCGGGTTTAGAAAGATCATATTTAAAATTATTTGAGAAACCTAACAAGCCTTTAAACAATGGGTTATACACATTATGTTGTGGTGCTGGAGGAGGACTAAGTATTAGAAGAGATAATGATTCTTTGTCAAAAAAGCTAATGAATGAGATATCTTGTTTAAGACTTAGACAGCTGATAAGATCTTCAGAAGATATTAAGATGATCACTTCTCCATGTATAAAATGTTTAACAGCTTTTCTAACAGCATCGCTATATATAGGATATGAGTATGAGATAGAGCCTTTATCTAATATACTTCTGAAGTGTGTGAAAAATGTTTGAAGAGCCTTATATAACATATCTGATCAGGATGATATTTCTTCTCTCAGGCGTATCAGGGATCTTCATAAATATATATAGGAATCTTCTTTATAGAAAAATATTTAGAGAGTCCCTAACAGGCTCTTTTGATCCAAAGATTTTTCTCAGAAGAATATTTCTAATAGATACTACTCTTAATATTTTTCTTAATAATATCAAAAGATCTTTTGTGACAATCGTTTTAATAGGTTTACATATTTCATTAGCTTTATTCATATGTTCTCACCTAGATCTTTATCTCAAATATGTTTTTACAAGAATCATTGTTAAAGAATATATCTCATTCGACCTCAGTAGGTTTATCACAGTATTTTCATCAGGGATCATAATAATCATATTTTCACTCATATTATTAACATATAGATTTGTTGAGAGAAACATCAGCCTCGGAGTATTGATGCTTCATATAATTCTTGACTCAATAGTATTAAGCTGGATGATGTTTTACTGCTACAAAGATGCTACAGTCCTCATCTTATCAATGTTTTTGACAGAAATCTTTCATCTATATATGATCTCTAGGACAGGATCTCATTTTATATATTTCATCTTCAGAACATATGATTATGTCATCTCTCACAGATATCTAACACAGGCTGTAGAAGAATCTTTATGAAAAATATTTTATTAATTTTTTATGAAACTAATTATCTCAGGAGATGATGAGAAGCGGGCTTAAAGGAGAGGTGACTGATGTGGCCGTATCTGAAAACAATCTGTCACGATGGTTATTTTGAGCTCTCAAATAGTTTTCGGTCCTGTGCCTTCGAGACGTCTAGGCAGAAGTCTTGGCGTTAATAATCTTCCTCCTCCGAAGACATGTAATTATAATTGTATATATTGTCAGCTTGGTAGAACAATTAATTATTTCTCTGAAAGAAGATGTTTCTATGATCCAGAGCTTGTTGTCGATGAAGTTCTTAAAGCTGTTGAGAAGTTGAGAGATGTTATTGACTATATAACTTTTGTGCCTGATGGAGAGCCTACTCTCGACGCTTGTCTCGGCAGAGAGATTGAAAAGATCAAGAGGAATGTTGATGTTAAAATTGCTGTGTTAAGTAATGCATCTTTATTATATGACCCTGATGTGAGGACAGATCTTTCGTCAGCAGATCTTGTTTCAATAAAAATTGATGCACTCAGAGAGAGAACCTGGAGAATCATCAATAGACCTCATCCAAGTCTGAGACTAGATAAGATATTTGAGGGGATAGAAGAGTTTACAAGAAATTTTAGAGGAAAAATTATTTCAGAGACAATGTTAATAGAAAATTTCAATACAGACTCTGAAGAGATAGAAGAGATCGCTAGATTCCTCAAGAAGATAAATATATCAAAAGCATATATAGCTATACCAACAAGACCTCCGGCAGAGCCTTATGCCAAGCCGGCGTCTCACTATAAAATTGTTGAGACACACGAGATCTTCTCAAGACATCTAGGTATAGAGAGAGTAGAGCTTTTAAACATGCCTGAGCCTCCTCAATTCATTATATGGGGAGATCCTGTTAAATGGCTTTTATCAACATTATCAGTTCACCCGATGAGATATGATTATGTTATAAAAACTCTTCAGAAGATCACTGGGGATCCTGAGAAAATAATTAATGATCTGATCTCTCGAAAAGAGATTATGAAGATAATATATAGAGACACAGTATATCTTGTGAGAAGCTATAGAAAATAATAAATAAAATGTATACTCTCATAAAGTCTTCAGAATATGACAACTCTCTCTTCTTAGAGACAATAGTTTTCTTCTATCAAAAAATATCTTGAGCATATAGATTATGACCAATAGATCTATGAAGACCCATATGTAGCTTGTTAATAATAGTCTAAGAAAATCTCTTACATCCCCAGAATAGACCAGATATCTATGTTTTAGAGAGAAGTAGAGAAAATCTATGAATAAAACCGTGAACAATAAACTTATTAATAGTATTCCAGGAAATTGAAACAGATATGTTAGAAGAAAGAGAAGTGGAATAACAAGTGGAAGTAAGCCTCTGTATAAGATCTTTATTATATCTTTGATCGAAGGTCTGTAGAGAAGAGAGTATGCCACAACCTCAGCCCTAGGTTTGGCTCCGATCAACATATTCAAAGATTTTATGTAAGGAGTAAGATATCTGCTTTTGATAATCTTTGTATTATAGACGCGACAGTTTTTAATTGTTGCGACACAGAATCTTTTTAAAACAGCTTTCATACTAAAATCTCTGTCCTCCTCAGTATAAAGTTTCTCATTAAATCTCAGACCACTCTTAACAACTTCTTGTCTCACCAACGTCACTCCCATTCCTATGAAAGGCGTATACTCAATCTCAGGATCGTCACAGATGTTCAAATATATATTGAAAAGATCCTTGATCTCCGAAGGATCTTTCAGAAAGACTGTCTCTATTGATGTATTAAGAATATGTATATCATATTCTAGAGAGGTTTTCATCATTACTCTTAAAAGATCATTGTTGTTCGTAAGGATATCAGCATCCCAAAATATCAGAGCCTTCTCATCATCTCTCATCGATTCTATACATATATTCCTCGCCTCAGGAATATTACTTCTTCTCTGAATTATCTTATAGTCAACATTTGAGTTAGAAAGTATCTCTCTGGCGATACCAAGCGTGTTATCATTAGATCCTCCGTCAACAATAAGGATCCTCATCTTCTCCGTGGAATAGCTTTGAGACAGTATATTGTTCAACACATGCCTTATGATCTCTTCTTTATTAAGCGTAGGGATGCATATCAAGATCTTTGGAAACAGATCACTGGTGAAATGAGACATCATTTTCATAAAGATTCTATGTTAATTAATATAAATATATCAGGCTTATGAATCGTTGTTCATATAAAAGTTTTTATATAATTGTTTTATACAGACATTCAAAATTTGAAGAACAAGATGGTGTAAATGTTGAGATCTAATGAGTCTGCTGTCAGCGGCATTTTATTAGGTTATATCGCCAGCGTAATTAATTATTCTCTGGCAGTCTTGTATGTTATTGTTTTGACAAGATTCATATCTTTAGAAGACTATGGATATTACAATGCTCTGTTATCTATCGCAGGTATTATATCAATGTTTTTCCCTACTTTAGGTATCGACTGGGCTATTGTGAGAGAGGGAGCTGTCAAATATGGTGAAGGCAAGGATCCTTTGGAACATTATTCGGCGCTTTTCCTCATATCGATATCAATAACTATGGCATATGTGATAACGCTGATCATTATTACTCCTCTCTATATAACATCTGTTATTCCAGAGAGGTTTATCGGAATAATATATCTTTATATCCTCTATGTGATAGTCTCAGCATTTGTAAATATTTTATCAAGTTATCTATGGATGATAGGTAGGTTCGCCACACAGTCTCTCGGAACATTGATTGGCGGAATGATCTTTAGAATCTCAGAGATTATTCTCATAATTATGTTCAAGACTGTATATGTGATTATTACTACAATGTTGATCGGTCAGATTTTTACAGCATTATTCTACTTCTACAATGTAAGAAAGATCCCTATTCTTCGCCAAGGGATCCATATATTGAGAAGAGGTTTCAGAAGATATTTTTCAACAGGGATCCAGGTGTGGATCCTGAGTTATCTAGGGACGATCTCGGCTAACATATCTATATATCTGATCTATATGTTTCTAGGTCCATCATACACAGGATTATATACCACAGCTAATAATATGGTCGGTGCTGTCACAGCTTTGACAGGTTCTGTGATAAATGTCTTCAGAAGCAGACTTGCACATGTATATGGCTCAGGTGGTGAGGTTAAGAATCTTCTCAGAGACTATGTTAGAGCCACAGTGTTTGTGACAAGTCTTTTATCAGCATCAGCAATAGCAGCCTCGCCAGCTCTTCCTCTTATAGGTATTGTCGTCGGCGATTATGTCAAGGCGATACCATATGGAGTTGCTCTCATAAGTCTGTCAACAGCCTCCTCATTATCAAGTCTCTATATAAACTATCTGTGGGTTTTAGAGAGAGGATGGCATGCACTTGACATAGGTGTTAAAAGTCTGGCGGGATATCTAGTATCTCTAGTAATACTATTAACATACGCAGGTAGCCTAGGCCTTTACACGGTTGTTATAGCAGGCTTCATAGGTTCAATGATTGGGTTAATGATAATATTCAGAGAGCTAGGGGCAAGCGGAATAGCTTTGGAAACAATTCTCCTATGGATCCCATCAATAGCAAGTGCATACATATACGTGTCAAAAAACATTCTATGGCCTATACCACAGATCATCCTGATGCTGACTCCCGCCGTAATAGGCTTTCTAAGAAAGCCATTGACAGCCTCAGCAATAGATCAGAGCCCAAGAATCTTTAGAGAATTTCTTGCCATGTTCACAGATAAAAGAAGCTGAATAACCGTAATATATCTTAATTCCTCTGGATCTTTGGAGAAACGTCTGTACCTCCCGTTTTATAGATAGGAGCTAATTATCATTAAAAATTCCCATACGTTAAAAAGATTCAGAGAAGATAAATAAGGTCTGATCTATTCATCTCATCTCGTGAATAACTCTAGGAGTAATATCTCCTCTAGCTCTGACGATCCAAACCCCTTTCTCAATAGCCAGCTTTTTAGCATCCTCTGTTGCGTAAAAAGTGTATATAACCTTGATCAGTCTCTTTCTCAAGAGACCAGGTCTTCTATCTTTTACATATTCTATTATTCTTTCAAGTCTCTCAACAAGAGATTTTCCTAATCTAACTGTTGCTTCACCAATCACACAGAGGTCATCTGAGACGCCGTATATATTAATCTCTTTTTTATCAACAACAATAGTAACGAGATCAATAGATATTCCAAGATCCTCGCTTAGTCTATGTTTGATCACGTCTATAGCCTCCTCCTCAAGACTTAAAGTAAGCCTCTCAAGAGCTTTGTTCAACATATCAATTTTTCTAGAGATCTCAGCAACCTCCTGTCGTAAGCTGATCTGTTCTTTACGTAGACTTCTTATCTCCTCCCAGATCTTTATTTGTTCTTCTCTTAACGACTTGATCTCTTGAAGAATATTTTTGATATTTTCCTCAATATTTTTAATATGTTCCTCGTGTCTATCTAGTCTATCAAGGATCTCTTTATAACCTAATGCAGCCATGACAGCGTATCTAAACTCTAGATCTGTCTCTAAAGCTTTTAATATCTTAGTCTTCTCCTCCTTAGATAATGTCTCCACTCTATTCTCCATATAAATCTTCTCTCTAAGACCAATTAATATTTGATTTATATCTTCTGTATTATATCTCTGGAGTCTCTAGGTTTTGTTCTTATGAAGACTGTTTTTCTCCAAAGCTCTTCAATATTTGATGCACCTGCATATCCGAAGCCTGCTTTCAATGCCTCAATTATCTCTTGAACTATTCTATACACAGATCCTTTGTATGGCACCAGACCTTCTATTCCTTCGGCAACTTGTTTTGTTCTACGACTATATCTGTCCACAGCATATCTAAGCTCTATAGCTGAGATGCTTGCCATTCCTCTATAAGGTTTATAAACAGATCCTCCAACACGAATCTTTGGTGCAGAAGCCTCCTCTGTGCCTGCCAACATGTATCCCAGCATAACAGAGCTTGCACCAGCCGCTAATGCTCTCATTATGTCTGCAGAAGATCTTATCCCTCCATCAGCTATGACAGGAACATTCATATTTAGTTTGTCAACAGCATCTCTGACCTCAGCAACAGCATATAAAGTAGGCATATATACTCCTGTAACCTCCGGAGTTATACATATGCTTCCACCTCCTAAACCTACTCTGAAGCCGTCTATCTTATCAATCTCTGAGACAACATCTCTAACAGCCTCCTCTGTCGCTAAATTTCCTATGACAAGATCTTTTGATATCTCTTTTGTGATCATCTTTGTGGCATTTATAACATTTCTGTTATGAAAATGAGCAACATCAGTCACAATAACATCAGCATATCTATCTATCTTAAGAATCCTCTCTTTATCAAATGGAGAGACCGCGGCACCAACAATCAGCCTGCCCTCTTCATCTAGTGAGGGACTATTCTCTTGGAAAAGATCTTTGTATATAATAGTTCCCAGATAATTATCATGATCATCTGTTACTGCTATTGTGTCGAATCCTCCCTCCATAATAATCCTCTTAGCATCTCTGATCTGTTTTAAAGTTATTTTCACAGGCTCTCTAACATATTTCTCCACAGGATCATTGTTAACACATTCTTTCTCAAGATCTATATATCTCGCTCTTCCAACTACTGCGGATCCTTTTAAAACAGGAAGATCTCTAACTTCATTTCTTCTCATATACTCAATAGCGTTTTGACATCTCTGATCATGTGTAAGAAAGATCTCTCTTGTTCTAATAGGCGGAGCCTCTTTAACTTTTTTAATTATAGACATCTGTTCTTCTGTGGACATGTTTCTATGAACAACTCCTATCCCGCCTAACAAAGCCATTGCAACAGCCATCTCATAACCTGATACAGTGTCCATTGGCGATGATGATATAGGTATCTCAAGAATGATGTTTCTACTGAATTTTGTCCTAAGATCAATCTCATAAGGCTCTTTCTCAGAGAGGCCTGGTCTTATGAAGAATTCTTCGAAAAAACCTGTGTATATAGATCCAAGGATCTTTTCTTTGAACATGTGAACCACTCTTTGGATAAAATTTTTCTGAAACTCTAAAAAATCTTTATAAAATTTTTCTGAAAAATCTCTCAGGGATTACAATGGGATCTGGATATTCTGAAAGGATCCTTTATATAGATGTATCTCGAAAGGAGCATCGCGTGGAGCCTCTTGACAAAGGTTTTGCAAGAAAATTTGTTGGTGGAAAAGGTTTTGCAAACTACATCTTGTATAAATATGGAATATGGAGTTATGATCCTTATTCACCTGATAATCTTCTCATATTCTCTATAGGACCGTTCAGTGGAACAATGATTCCAATGGCCTCTAGAGCATGGGCTGCGTTCAGATCTCCATTGACAAACATTTTAGGAGGATCAAATCTTGGAGGATATCTAGCTCCTATAATGAGATACACTGGATATGATATGGTGATAATCAGAGGAGCATCTGAAAAGCCTTTGTACATAGTTATAAGAGAAAGATCTGTTGAATATGTTGATGCAAAAGATCTTTGGGGAATGGATGCTATTGAGACCGAGAAGATCCTTAGAAAAGAATATGGAGAATCATCAGCAGTATTATCTATAGGACCAGCGGGAGAGAATCTTGTTAGATACGCAATGATTAATCACGACTATTGGAGACAATTCGGAAGAACCGGTGGAGGAGCTGTGATGGGTAGCAAAAAGATTAAAGCCATAGTGTTTGTCCCGGGAGAGAGAAGAGA